>OBUW01000277.1_pt1 | contig 34767 bp, 20 predicted proteins | sample 1475761 | NCBI WGS metagenome assembly OBUW01 (sample SAMEA2579908, study PRJEB22360) | human gut metagenome | biome: human gut; feature: human-associated habitat; material: faeces | place: Denmark | collected 2008/2010
ACAACAACAACAACAACAACAAACTTCGCGTCATGTTGTAATACCCGATATTACAGGTGATGATTTAGATGATATTTCTACCATATTTGATGAAGCTCATGTCCCATTAGAAACTTTTGCCATGAATCATTATAAAATTCTTGAAAAACAATTGTCATCATTTGATATTAAACGACTGTTTATAATTGTTGCTGGTATGTTAAAACATAATACTTATATATTCCCTAGTGCTGAATCATTTGAATTATTTAAACAACTACGATCGAGCATTAAGAAACATCGCAAGAATCTGATCATGGTATATGACAACCAAGGAACTATTAAACGAGCATCATTGACATCATCAACAACAAATATCAAACGAGAAGATATTAACCAAGAAAGTGAAGGAATAATAATTGATGATAGACCCCATATTATTCCATTAGATCAAAAACTAAAAGGATTAGGATTACCATTGTTTAAAATTCAAACCCCATATTTATCTTCATTTCGGAAAAATACTCCATGTATAATTTTCAAAAGATATAAAGAAGTTCCTCAACCTCCACCAGCACCACCACCTGCGTCACCAGCATCATCGTCGCTGACACCGTCATTATTATTAGCATCATCATCATCGACTCTGTCATTGGCATCATCGTTACCAGGCAAAATAAAAGTGAAAAAATCCCCTTCAAAATCATCTGATGAATATACTTCAAGTAAAGATGATTTTGAATTTGAAACATATAATTTTTGTCAAGTATATTCCAAATATTTTCAATCATATCGAAGATTTATATTTGAATTCACACCATTGGATCAACCAAGCTTTAAAGTCATTATGTTTCAAAGTAATTTACGACCATTTGCTGATTTTTTATATAAAAAGACTCGTTTTAGAGTAATTGGACCAGCAATGTTACTGGGTGTTATACAAAATTATAATCCTCATATGAGATTATTAGTAATAGATGATGATAAACCTTCATTAGTCGATAATATAATCAATAAAAAACCCCATAGTGGCTCAAATACCTCCATTGCCACAGTGGCCACCAACTCAATTACTGGTGCCGCCGCTGCTGCTGCTGGAGGATTATTTCATAAACGTAAATCAAACGATAAAAAATCCAAAACATATGTTGAATTCAATTATGATGATCCAACCACATTTATTAATCCAATACCTAATAATACATTTGCCGACGAAGACAACAACGCTAATATCGGTCAAGCAATTAATACTTCACTGTATATAAGCAATGATTTACCACCATTTGGTTGTTTTAAAGATTCAATGTTATATCGAACTAATTCTAGTTTATTACCGAAAAAATATACTGAAGAAGGTAAAATTCAAATGTATCAAGATAAACTGTTTTTAATTGATAAAGATGAAAATAGCACCCTTTCAATTGATATTGATTCTATGGTTCTTGTTTGTATCATGGCTACTTTAAGAGATATATCGATTAAAAATGCTGGTAGAACAAATACTCAAAGGACATTTGGTATTGGATTAGGTAATAGAATAGGGTATGGATTAGAACCATCTCATGTAGGGATAATTGGTTTATAGAATGAAATAAATATAAGAAAGTTCTTTTTTTGCTGAATTGTATATTTTGTTACTATTTAGATGTATTCAGATACCTTATCTTCTTATATCAAAGCTTGATTAATTGATACATCAATTGATCTCATGCCAATTTACAATAAAAGTGATTTTGGAAAAGAAAAAGAAATTGAGGTAGAAATAAAGTATATAATAAAAAGAAAAAGGATAGAATGAACTTGCTCATTAATAATCTAATAACGTTCTGGGGATCTTGATCTATCTCTTCTAGGAGGAGATCTTGATGGAGATCTACTGTATCTTCTTTCTTCAACTCTTGGTTCTCTACCTTCATCACGTTCATATCCTCCTCTATCTTCTTCACGATCATAACCTCCTCTACCTTCCTCACGATCACGGTCATAACCACCTCTTCCTCCTCCATAACCACCTCTACCACCATCGCGGTATCCTCCATCACGGTATCCACCGTCACGGTAACCTCCTCCTCTTCCTCCATCACGATAGCCACCATAGCCACCACCTCTTCCCCCATCACGGTAACCTCCATAACCGCCTCTTCCACCATCACGATATCCACCTCTTCCCCCGTCACGGTATCCACCGTAACCACCACCTCTTCCTCCTCCATAACCACCTCTACCACCGTAACCACCGTCGCGATAACCACCTCTTCCTCCATAGCCACCATCACGGTAGCCTCCTCTTCCACCGTAACCTCCATCACGATAACCTCCTCTTGGACCAGAAAATTGTTGTCTCACACGGTATGGGTCGGATCTGGCAACTTGAACAACCAATCCGTCTTTGATTGAATATGGCAAAGTTTTACCATCCAATTCCAAAGCACGTTCACAACTTTCTGCATCCTTATATTCAACGAATGCATATTTTTCACCATCGTCGGATCTTGGTGGAGGAATATCTAATCTAACTAATTCTCCGTATCTATAATAATAATAATTTGAAAATTGTTGTTAGTCTCGATGAAAACTGATGAAAAAATGATACTAAAAAATATTTTTGTTGTTTTATTCTATGTTTGTTTTAAAATTTGGGGAGGGGGGTGATAAAAATTTAGAATGGTACAAATGGGAAGGATATATAGAAATGAAATAATTGAAAAAAAATAAAGTTAAGAATGGAGGATAATTTTAATTAGATGTGATAAGATATAGTGATGGATATAATTACGGAGAAGGGTGAATATGACTAAATCAATTCAGTGATTAGATTAAAATATTCAGGAAGGAAAGAAGGAAGAAGGGAGTGAGTGGAAAAGGAAAAGGGAAGGTAAAGGAGAAACAAAGGAAGGAAAATGGATGATCTGATAGGTGTTCAATATGTCTGAAAATCAATCGGATTCAAAAAAAAGAATAGTGAATGAAGAAATGACGGTACATTCAATGGATCACTTGTCAAAAATGGATTGAGTCAAACTTCACGTCTGTTGACTTGAACTCATAATCAAATGAAACCGGATAGCAGCTAGTTGTGAATTGTCTTGTTAAGAAACATTGGCAAAAATAGGCTGTGGATGAATAGGATTGTAATAATATCAATATAAATGAAATAACATAGATCATTATCTAATAAACCATGGAATCAATAAATCCTATAGTTTGATGTTAATTTAGAAGAAATGAAGAAAGAGTCTGTTAAGAGTAAAAATCCCCAATTATTGAATCCATAAATGATAGAATTATGGAAACGAAAACTTCATAGCAAAAAACAAAAAAAAAAGCAATCAAGATACCTTGAAGTTATCATAATCAGTTATACATACTTTTCAAAATCTGGAGCTAAATCAGCAGCTTTGGATTCTCTTGAAAACCCAGTGACATATAATGTATTCTTTGGCATTGTAAATGATTCAAAGTGATAAAGAAAAACCTAACTTTTGTTGTTGAGTTTTTTTTTCTTTTTTCAGGTTTAAAATTTCGTGATCAAATTTTTAAATTTCATTTTGGTCAACATACACTACCAACGACTGTGTTGTAAGACTAAGTACTTTTAAATGAACAGTTGACAGTATTGAAGTGGTACTCTTAATTTAGCTTATTGTTTAAGTAAAGTAGTGGATCGGGTTGGTTTTTAAGAGCTATTAATGGGTATTCGATAGACTACTACCAAATAAACTTTACTAGCATTGTCAATAATAAGAAACAGTACAAGTCAAATTATCATTGCAAAGTATGGGTTATTAAATGATTGATAACATCAGTAACAGGAATGAATGAAAGTAGGAACTCTCTTGAAACACAAGCAAGTTACTAAAAAAGTAGATGATCACTACAGATCCATAATTAAACCTATAAGGTTATATTGAACAAATCAGATGAAAGATGAAAGTAACAACTCCAACTAACGAAGAACTAAAATGATTGTGAAACTAAAAGCTAACTCTGATTTACTCCACTTTTTTTTTGGATTCAGGTTTTCTGATTTAGTAAATGAATTGTGTTTTTTAGTATTCTAATTTAGAAAATCATGTTCAGGCAAGCTTAATTGTGATTGTAGTAGTAGTAGGACTATATTCAATTCTCAATTGATTCTTCGCTTCACCCCTAGAGTATAACTTGCAGCTTTAATACCCTTCCATTAATCCTTAAAGTGGCAAGAAAGGGGCTGACAATAATTATCCCTGCGGTTGATAAGTATTTTGTAAATTGCTACATACATATGCATGTTAGTAGTGATACCCTTCTACTATGATACATCACTAAGACTAATAGTTTAATTATTAAAAAAAAGACACAAGCGAATACGTGTCTTACTCTCACTGGCCAGCTATATCCACAATTGAATTGTTGGGATCTTGTGACACCAAAGCTTATAAGCTTCTAAGCTTCAACCTTATACAATATCAAGATCCGGGATCTTGATCTAAGCTTTTATATTGGAAAACAGTTGATTTCATTTACTACATACAGGTCTACACACACACACCAGCACGCCTGATTATGCAAAATACAAATAAATTAATTTCAATTAATTAATGATCAACAGCAACAACAACAATTGTTATAATATTTGATAAGGACTCAATATTTAGTAGTTCGTGAATAGGGGTAAAATGTATGGAGTAGTGTAAATCTGAACAATTATGGTAATCGTGTATCTTTCCTAAAACGGCTTTAATAGGAAAAAAAAAAAAAAAAGGACCAACAAAAAAAATTTTTTAAAATCCAACAAAAAATAAATAATAATCATTTGTACACGTTATTGAACATATGGACACGCCCTACACACACTTATTACACACAATTCTCAGACAACCCACTACCACCCGCCTACTCAAATTTTTGCTTCGTCATACTTCAATACTAAAAAAATTTACAAAAACTATCAACAAGTTACAACAACAACCGCCTCCACCACTTTCCACTTTTTCATCAACGTTTCTATATACTTCCCTTTTGTTCACTAAGAACTACTAATCACAACGTTTCTATAAATCTTTTATTTTGTTGTTTTGTTTTGTTTTTTGAAAGGAAACTATAGCGCTTAGTACCCCTAATCTACACAATCATGACAGATCCATTAACATTCTTGGATGAGTTTAATGAATTCTTTTATTTCCCAGAAGATAATGATACTTTTGCACCAAATGAAATTGGGAAATTGAAATTTGGATCAAAGATAAATGCAACACCAAAATCTATTGAAGTGCCTAGTTCTTATTTGGATTTTTCACCTGAAACAATGAATAATTTACCATATAGATTGAGTATATCTGGTTTACCATCTTTTTCTAGAGTAGAAACTCAAATTAAAATGAATTTAACAATAAATGCTCCTTTCACTAATCATTATGTTCATATAACCCCTGATCTTATATCAAAAAAGAAATTATGTTTAGAAGAACCATATTCAAATCTTGATGATAATATTAAAAAACATATTTTGGAATTTGACGCTTATATTCTTACTCAAAGTAACAAGTCTTGTGCTGTTTGTCCAAGATGTATTAAACGAGAACAGAAAAGAGCATCACGTAGTAAAGCTGGTGAAGAGAAATCTGCCGTTTGGGATTGTGATGTTGAAAGGAAAGCAATCATTATAAATAATAAAGAAATCATTGCTTTCCAATCGGGTGTTTTGGAATTATCTGCAAGAATCATATGTTATTGTCGACACCATAAAGAACTGGAAGGATTCAAACTTTTAATAGTACTTAAAAACCATTTAGGGCAAGTTGTTGCTAAACAAATATCTTCCCCTATTATGATTATGGACAGAAAGAAAAATTTGAAGGATTCGGCACCTAGTTCATCGGCAAATTTGGTTGAATTGGATAAGAAGAAATTGTCTATTTCTGATTCTGATAATGAAAAATTAATGACCAACCAGTTTGTTCAACTATCACCAAATTCATTGGATGAATCGGCATCTGAAGCTTTAGCCACTACTGATTATGAAACTAGAGGAGTGAAACGTAAGAAGTTGTCTGTTGATGATTCTTTCAACACCACATCTAACCCAATGTACAATGGGTTTAGTGGTTATTCTCCAATGAGTAATAGTGATACAAATACATCGGCTATAAGTCAAAGTTTCTCGGGTCCAACAATATCAAAGCCATCCCTGGCACAATTTTCTATTGGATTTTCACCAATTAGTCAACCACAATTTCCATCACAATTCCAATCACAAACACAATTGCTACAACAACAACAACAACAGCAGCAGCAGCAGCAACAGCAACAACAGCAAACTGTACCATCAATTCAAAAAATCATACCAGCTCAAGGTCTGATTCGAGGTGGTATTGAAGTCACAATTTTGGGTTTCAATTTCCGTCCTGGTTTGCTGATCAAGTTTGGTGCAAATCAAGCATTGGCTACTCATTGTTGGTCAGAAACTACTATTGTTACGTATTTACCACCTGCAGCACAACCAGGTCAAGTCTTGGTCACGTTTGAAAATCAAGATAATGATAATGTAGGAGGACCACAACAACAACAAGTGTTTACTTATACTGATGATACTGATCGACAATTGATTGAATTGGCTTTACAGATTGTTGGATTGAAAATGAATGGGAAATTAGAGGATGCTAAGAATATTGCTAAAAGAATTGTTGGTACTGATAATAATAATAATAATAATAATAATAATAATAATAATAATAATAGCAGTAATACTAATACTAATACCAGTACTAACAGTAATAGTCCAGCAGATAATGAGAATGACAATAATAATACCAATAATAATACTACTGCTGGTGCTGCTGCTCCTGGTGCTGCTCCTGGTAGTACTATTACCTCAACAAATTCAAATACATCTTCTAGTTTTGAAAATGATGAAAAATCAATGGCTAAATTGAATAAATTAGTTGAATTTTTCGAATCGAGAACTAATAATCAAGATGATTTGGAAAAATGGTCAAGTATGAAAACATCGGAAATATTTGGTGATCAAGAAGAAGAATATTTTGCTGATAGTGAAGTTGTACCATCATATAAATCAATATTCCCTAATGGTGGTAATGCTAATAATACCAAACTAATAGCTGAACCTACACCTGAAGCTGATGCTGGTGCCACATCAGATTCTTCTGAAGATATGGTTGTCACATATATTAATCATCCTCGTAAATCAATGAAGAATGATAAAATGTTATTATTCTTTTGGATACCGGCATTAGTAATCATGTTGTTTACCTTCTTTATGGTATATGTGGTGGGATATCAATTGAATGATTATTCCATTGTTGAAAAAATGTTGAATTGTACTTCTTTACTAAGGTGATATTAATAAAAACCTATTGCAGGATAATATAATATGATTTTTTTTTTTCACTTCATGGTCAGTTTTTAGTATATATGCTTGTTTCAGCTGCTTTTAATTTTTAGAATGTTTACCTTTCAATTTAATTTAATTTAATTTACCTTTTCTTGTTTAATATTAGTTTTCGGTATGTGTTGTGTTGCTACATTTTTATGACTTGAGTCTATTTACTTAGTTTGTATTTGTTTATTAATATAATGAGTTTTAATAATATCAAGTTAATTGATTAATTAACTAATATGTCTATTTACATAAACCATCACGATATCTTGAAGTATCAATTCTCATGAATTCTCTTAATGCCATTGTAGCATATGAACTAACACCTAATTGCATTCTTAAAACCACTGCCAATTTATTACCCCCTTCCTTATCGTCGTTAATAATTCTATCCGGTAACTCTATTGGAGTAGTGACAGATTTTTGCGATGATTTCTTTTCTTGTTCTTTTTTCAAATTTAATAATTCTAAATCAGTTCTAATCAATGGTTTTTCTCCATCTCCTGTTTCACCATCTTCGCCTTTCTCAGTTTTATATTTGATGAGTTCAAATGATAAATTATTAGCTTTTGCCATTAATTTTCTATAAGTACCAGTTAAAGAAAATTCTTTTTGTTTTCTAATCATTTTATATGGATTTAATCCATCTTTCTCCATAATATCAATATAGACTTGTTTTAAAATTGGATTTGTTGGATATTCAATTTTATAACCTGGTGATGGTAATATCACATCAAATATAGTATATTTACCTGATTCAATATCTTGTTTTGTTAATGATCTAACTTTAGCTTCATTAAGATAAACTACATCCTCATCAACAATGTCAGGATTAGTGATAGGGTCTTCAAACACTAAGTCACCTTCGATTAAATTTAATCCATATAATTCGATTCTTTTTGATGCTACTAAATTCCAAATATATGCTTGATATGCATGTCCATACATCATACGAAGATTTTTCGGAATTGCTTGAATGGCTTTAAGATAAGAATTTGAAGAATAAACGGTATTGTTGTCATCTTTTTGTTGCGGTGATTCATTTTGTAAAACTCTTAAAACGGCAGTTTCAGCAACAAAATAATGAGGTAATTTATTCAAAGTTAATTTAGGATCTCTAGTTTGTTTCCAAATTTTTCTAGCTTCAATTGAACCAGGTGCAACTGATTCTTGATCAGATAATAACAATTCAACAAATTCTTGCCAATTTTCATTTAAAATAAATTTCCCAAATTCATGAGTTGATATACTAAATGAACCAAATCTTTGCATTCCAAAATAATTTATAAATCCATTTTTTTGTAAACTTTCAAAACATGAAGTAACAATTGATTCAATGGATTGTGATTGATCCTGGGACTGTTGCTCTTGTTGTTGTTGTTGTTGTTGTTGATGAGGTTTTATATCTCTAATAACAATCGTGAATTCATTACCTTTTAAATCACCTAATTTTAATGGATGATCCTCATAACTAAATGACCCTAATGTGAATCCATTCCTTTTCAGTTTATTTAATGCATTGACTCGTAATACTTTACCATGATTGATACTAAATCTTTGACATGTGGCACCACGACGATCTTTAGTACCAGCATAATTTATAAATTTATGATTAATTCTTAATAATTTCCCAATATTATTAGCAACTTCCATTGTGTCACGATTTTGTTTATAAACCGTGAAATGTAAATATGGTTTATAAGGACCTAACCCATAATTAATGACTCCATTTTCATCAATATGATGCATACTTTCTTGAAATTGCCTTGGTTGTTGTCTACTACCACCATTACGATTTCTTGATGATACGGCAATTTTAAAAGTGTTTTCCAGTGATGTAATAGTTTCTAATTTATTTTGAAAAACCTTTCTAAATAATTGATGTAATTTGGTTCGTTGTTCTTTATCATCAAATTTAGTTTCAGTTTCAAAATTTTTCCCATTATGAAATAATTGTTCAACTTGTTTCAATTCTTCAACAGTAATAAATTTCAATAATTCTTCACGATCTTCATCAGATATTTTTGGATGTTTATTTGATTCACCACCATCACCACCATTGTCGTCAGCCTCTTTCGATCTTTGTTGTTGTTCTTTTTCTTGTTGTTTGGCAGCTTTTATTTCAGCGATTTCTTCTTCAGTTTTGCCTTCAATTTCTTGACGAAATTTAGCTCGTTCTTGTAATTTCAATTCTCTTTTTGATGGTCCAACATCAATACCATCATCAATTAAATGAATTACATTACCTAATGGGTCAATTTCATTGACTTGGAAATCAGAATGTAATGTTTTTAATAATCCAGAAAACCCAGTTATATTAGGATTAATAAATTGAGTAATACCAGCTTTGGTTTCACTGATTCCCATAAGAGTTGGTTTCAATTTTTTAGCAACATTACTACTACTACCACTGCCATCATTGATTAAATTGGTTTGAGTTGCCAATATTTCTTGATCTTGTGGAAATGATCTTTTAAGTGATTCAGACATGATTCGTGTAATTGTACGTAACCAATGTCTTATCATACATATATAAAGAAAGATTATTCTGCATAATATATGTTGGTAAATGTACTGGAAGATTTTTTTTTCAACTGAGAAGGAGATGAGCTTACATCAAAATAGGTCGGATTTACATTTCTTACAAGAACATTCAATAATCAGCAAAGAAATATACAGCTACATACACTTGTGTGGATCTTTAATGTTATATATAAATAGGTTGACCATCTAAGTTACCATAGTAATACTTACGAAGTATCACTTTTTAGCACAATTTGAAGTAGTACTTTCAATCTACCTTTAGCTCCCATGCCTCTCCCCCTTTTTAATCCCTTTCACAATCCGTCTATTCCTATAATTTTGCTCAATAACGGTCATTAAACAGTTATCAATTTCTTATAATCTTCTTTCAATTGCCATTCTTTTTGAGGTCATTGATTGTTTGCCACTTAAAAGGAGGAGGTTAAGCATCATTCAGATCTTTTATCACGTGCCAACAAACATTACGTAATGATTTTTGGGGTCGTCAGTTGGAAAGAAGAAAACGAGAGAGGGGCCATTGCATTAACACACGCAATTACAAACATCAACAACAACAAGTTAATCAATTTCATTTAAAACCCATCCATAGATACATCAATTAGTTATTACCCACTTCTTGTATCAATCCCTTTACTTAACAATGTCAACTGATCATCATTCTCATCCAGTTGAAGGACATCAATTCAAAAAAATCTTTAATCGATTAAGTGGACAACCAGAATCATATAGTCGTAAACAAAATTATACTTTTGGTAAGACTTTAGGAGCAGGATCATTTGGAATTGTTAGATATGCTAGAGATAATAGTACTGATGAAGAAGTAGCTGTGAAAATAATTTTGAAAAAAGCTCTTAAAGGTAATGAATCAATGATTATTGATGAAATGCAATTATTAGAACAATTGAATAACCCTCATATTGTTGGATTTAGAGATTGGTTTGAAAGTAAAGATAAATTTTATTTAGTGACTCAATTAGCCACTGGAGGAGAATTATTTGATCGAATTGTTCAAAAAGGTCGATTCACTGAACATGATGCTTCATTAGTAGTACTTCAAATGTTGGAAGCTTTGGAATATTTACATAATAAAGATATTGTTCATCGTGATATTAAACCCGAAAATATATTATATTTAACTTCAAAAGATGATTCCCCCATTGTATTGGCCGATTTTGGTATTGCTAAACGATTACAAAATCCTAATGAAAAATTGACTTCGTCTGCTGGATCATTTGGATATGCTGCCCCTGAAGTCATATTAGGTACTGGTCATGGTAAACCTTGTGACATTTGGTCATTAGGTGTGGTTACTTATACTTTATTATGTGGATATTCTCCATTTAGATCAGAAAATGTTCAAGATTTCATTAATGAAGTGAAACATAATAATGCTGTGATTTTCCATGCTGATTATTGGAAAGATGTCTCCAAAGATGCTAGAAGATTTATTATCAAGGCATTACAATTCAACCCTGATAATCGCCCTACCGCCACTGAATTATTAAATGATCCATGGTTAGTTTCTATTGCTAAAGAATATAAGGAAACCGATTTATTACCTAATTTCAAACAAGGATTTGATGCCAAGAAGAAATTCAGACAAGCAATTGAATTGGTGAAATTGAATAATAGAATTAAGAAATTGAAAGAATGGCAAACTGATGAAGATGATGATCCAACGGAAATTAATTTATTTAATGAACATGGTAGTGTTGAGCAAAGAGCAAACCCTTCTACTAATGATGGATTAACTATTCCTGGTACTACCTCACCACGTCGTGGAGAATCACCATTGAATACATGGAAGAAATTTAATGATGTTATCAATTCTTTAGATACAAATCGATCCAAAGCTTCATTGTCATCATTTAAATCTCCATATGATCTTGCTCATTCCAATAGAGGTACCGATGTAAGCAACTCTGGTGCTACTAATGTTGGTAAGAGTGATACGGCCAGTAGTGCTTTTGTTCAATTAGTACATGCAGCAACTGCAAATAAAGAAAAAGTAGCCAATTATACTGAAGATGAAGAAGGAAAAGAAAAGAAACAAAAAGATGGTGATAAAAACTAGAGACAAGTAAAATATACGTGAATTCTGGTGGTTGGAGAAAAGAATGTTGATTTTTCATTTCGGTCTTGGAGAAGTAATGTTTTCTGTTCTTTTTTTTGTAAATTATAGTATCAAGATTTAATTAAATGGAATTATCTTTTTTTATCTTACTGGTTATCAACTCTTCTTTGAATGTTGGTTGGTGATACTGACCAACATTTATTTCTTTGCTAACTTGTGCTGGTTCAAATCAACAACAAACAAACAACGAAAAAAAAAGACAAGTGGAAATTGAAATTTCAATTCAATTCAATTCGATTTAAAAAGATCTTTATATCAAATAATATACTTGAGTATTTCTTATTTAAAAGTTGGTTATTCACTCATTGAGTAGACATAACGAGGAACCTATTTCATTTATATAACTTCTTGATATTACAAATCACCAAAAGTCAAACCAAAAACATTTAACAAAAAGAAAACGAAAAAAAAAAAAAAATTTTCTTCTTCGAGGTATTTCCTTTTAGTTCCTTTCTTCTTCTTCTTCTTCTTCTTTATGAATAGATAAACACTCATTTAACAAATCATGTCCAATAACAACTTTCAAGAGAGTTTCAATAACACTAGCCTGCTTTCTAAACGATCGACACCAGTGTTGTTTCTTGATGCCGAAGACAAAACTCAAGAAGCATTAACAACCTTTGAATTATTAAATGCATGTACATATCAAAACAAATATGTTGGATCGGCCAACGTCACCACTACTGCCACTACCAGTACTAAAGCATCTAACTCAACCCTGACTAAATCTCATCAACAACAACATCGTCGGAAACTTGAATATATGACATGTGATTGTGAAGAGGAATGGGATAGTGAATTACAAATGAATTTAGCGTGTGGACCCGATTCTAATTGTATTAATCGAATTACTTGTGTTGAATGTGTTAATAGGAATTGTTTATGTGGGGATGATTGTCAAAATCAACGATTTCAAAACCGTCAATATAGTAAAGTCAAAGTTATTCAAACGGAATTAAAAGGTTATGGATTAATTGCTGAACAAGATATTGAAGAAAATCAATTTATTTATGAATATATTGGTGAAGTTATAGATGAAATTAGTTTCCGTCAACGAATGATTGAATATGATTTACGACATTTAAAACATTTTTATTTTATGATGTTAAGTAATGATTCATTTATTGATGCCACGGAAAAAGGGTCATTAGGTCGATTTATTAATCATTCTTGTAATCCTAATGCATTTGTTGATAAATGGCATGTTGGTGATCGATTAAGAATGGGGATTTTCGCCAAAAGGAAAATTTCCCGTGGTGAAGAAATTACATTTGATTATAATGTTGATAGATATGGAGCTCAATCTCAACCATGTTATTGTGGTGAACCAAATTGTATAAAATTCATGGGTGGGAAAACTCAAACTGATGCTGCATTATTATTACCACAAATGATTGCTGAAGCATTAGGAGTAACACCAAGACAGGAAAAAGCTTGGCTTAAAGAAAATAAATCAATTAGAAATCAACAACAAAATGATGAATCAAATATAAATGAAGAATTTGTTAATAGTATTGAAATTGAACCAATTGAAAATCAAGATGGGGTGACTAAAGTAATGTCAGCATTGATGAAAACTCAACATCCTTTAATTATTAAAAAATTGATTGAAAGAATATTTCTTAGTAATGATCAAGATGATATTAATGTTATGTTTGTTAGATTCCATGGATATAAGACAATATCAACAATTTTACAAGATTTATTAGTGGCCAAGAATAGTGGTAAAGAATCAGAAACAACTGATAACAACGATATCGATAACTCTACTGGAGATGACGATCAAGATAAAGATGAGTTGATTATTAAGATTTTGAAAATATTGGTGAGTTGGCCAGCAGTTACTAAGAATAAAATAGCTTCAGCTAATTTAGAAGAAGTTGTTAAAGATATTCAAACCAATAATGAAAATAGTAATAATAATGATGAAATTAATCAATTATGCACTAGTTTATTAGATAGATGGTCAAAATTAGAAATGGCTTATCGTATTCCTAAACAAGAGAGTGTACCTACCAACAATGCTGCTGCTGCTGCTACAACAACTGCAACTGCCACCGGCACCACTACTTCAGCATCTCCATTTGAAAGAATATCATCTCATACACCAGAAGTAGGTGGTACCAATACACCATCATCAACCTCACAACAACAACAACAACAAAATTCACGAGATGCAGGATTACCAGAAAATTGGCGTAGTGCATTTGATAAAAACACTGGTGGATATTATTATTATAATCTTGTTACTAAAGAAACTACCTGGGAAAGACCTTTGGGTTCATTACCATTAGGACCAAAACCACCAAGTGGACCAGGCTTAAAAGGTCGAATTAATAAATATAATGAAATTGATTTAGCTAAAAGAGAAGAATTAAGAATTCAAAAGGAAAAAGAAATGAAATTTATTGAAATGCAAAATCGAGATCGTAAACTTAAAGAATTGATTGAAATGAGTAAAAAATCAATGAATAACATTGGTGGTAGTAGTGGTACTACCATTACTGCTGCTACTATTAATGGTTTATCTGATAATGGTGGAAATAACACTGGGAATATTACTGGTATTTATGGAGATGATAAACACTCAAAGCATCATCATCATCATCATCATGATAAGCATTTGAAAAATGGTCCTAGAAATACCAGCACCAGCAGTAGTAGTGGTAATAATGTTGAGAAAATTTGGAAACGAATATTTGCTAAATATATTCCTAACATTATTAAAAAATATGAATCAGAAATTGGTCGTGATAATGTTAAAGGATGTGCCAAAGAATTAGTTAATATTTTAACACAAAGTGAAATCAAGCATGGTAATAGTCTACCCTCATCATCTTCTTCGAATGGTTATAGTATGGAATTGAGTGATAAAAAATTGAAAAAAATAAAAGAATACAGTCATGGATATATGGACAAATTCTTAATTAAATTTAATAATTCCAAAAAACACAAATCTACAATGGGGAGTAATGGAAGTGATAATCATAAACGAAAGTATAATGGTGATGGTGATAATGGAGTAAAACGTAGTAAAGTATAGATATTTATTTTGTTCATACAAGAAAAATAAACAAATTAAAAAACCTAGAAGATTTGACTTTATGAGTTTTACTCAATGCAATGTTCCTTCTTATAGGGATCTTATTAATGGCAACATGTATCCCCCTTTTTTCTACTATAAGGACAATAAACATCAGTCGATCCTAATATATGTATGTATATGTATAATTAATTCTATAATAGTTATAAATAAAATAAAAATAAAAATAAAAAAAAGAATAAAACGTCAAGTTAAAACTTCTCTCTTTAAGCAGTGGTATTTAACAAGTTTGGTAAATTTTCAATTGATTCAGAACCAAAAGCAATTTGATACGTAGCTTCAAATAATGGGAATTCTTCCAATTTATTAACATAAGTTAATAATTCATGAACTTCTTTAGCAGTAACTATACCTTGAGAACTTTGACCATTTAATAATTTCTTTTCGGCTTCTTCAGCAGAAACACCAGTTTCAGCCATATATCTACCAACTTTAACATTTCTACCACCAGCACAAGTAGTAATTAAATCAGCTACACCAGCAGATTCAGCAGTAAAAGTATCAGCTTGAGATTGTGGGAAAAATGTTTCAGAAAACTTAATTGTTTCTAATAATCCAACTCTCATAATGGCTGCTTTAGCATTATCACCCCAACCTAAACCTTCAACAAACCCCACGGCTAAGGCAACAATATTTTTCAAAGCTCCCGCCACAGAAACACCAGCAACATCTTCAATAACATTAACATGGAAATAAGGACGATGGAAACAAGCTTTTAATACTAATTTATCAATATCTTTACCGGCACCACGATAATCATTTGGTAATTTATAAGCCACAGTAGTTTCTGACCATTTACCACGAGCAATTTCTGGGGCTAAATTGGCCCCCAGTAAAGCTCCACATACTATTCCTAATTCTTCGGTAATATAAGTTGATAATAATTTACAACCATCTTTACTAACTTCTAAACCTTTCAAACAAGAAATGGCTCTAGTAGTTTTAGGTACATTACCTTTCAATTGTTTTAAAATCTTAGGTAAAAATTGATGAGGTAAATTGAAAATAATTAAATCGGCACCTTTAACAGCAGTAACAATATCTGGTTGAGCAATTAAATTATTAGGTAATTTAACCCCTGGTAAATATTTAATATTTTCATGACGTTGATTTATGATTTGAGTCAAATTTTCACCATTAATTTTTTCTTCAAATACCCACATATTAACATAATGACTAAATAAATGTGGTCTAGCTAAAGCATTTTCAGCAACAATTTTAGCAATGGTAGTACCCCAATTACCTGATCCAACAACAGCAATTTTGAATGGTTTTTCAGGATTTAAAGATGATTCTGGATTAGGAGCAAATGTTGGGTTTTGTAATAAATATTGAGCAAATGAACTATCAGCATCATTGACTATTGGCAGTAAGATTTGTGTCAATTGAGTTAAACGGTTATTGGCAGTAGTATACATGGTGTGAAATGTGGTTGTAGTTATTGTGATATTGGTTTTTATGAGCAATTGATAAGAAGTGGTCTGTTTAAATAATATACACGAATGGTAAAAATGTGGGGATTTTAAATTTTCAAACTAGACTTTGTTACTAGTAATAAATAATAATAAGTTAGTTCTTGAAATGGGATGAGGATGAGGAGTAGTATAATGTTCTATAGTACTTCCTTCAATAAAGTTCCTTATTATAAAATTTTTTGGGTGAAAAAAAAGAAACTGTAAAATTTTTTGTTGAGTTTATTGTCTTTATGCTTAAATAATGTAACCACACACAGACAATATAATAATAATAAAAAAACACTTGTTTAGGGGGTGGGGAGATATTTAATTGAATTTATAAATTGAATTTGAACTTGTTGTATAAGTTGAATTCTTAATGTTCTATCTTTATAATAATAATAATTGTTGTAGGATAGATATGGTAAAGTCAATTGAAGATCAGATGAGATGAGTTGACTATTAGAAGATTGAAAGATAAGTAATTCTTTAATGAATAGTTAGTAAGTGAAAGGGAAGAAAGATTATCTAGAAAAGGAGGATCAACAGGAAGAAGTAAGAAGCAAGAAGAAGTTGGGAGGGATATCAATCTATTTAAATACAAATTTATAATAAATATAAATTGCAAAACCGATAAACCGAATAACAAAGAAAATTTCACAATATTGAAAAGAAATTACCAAAAATTTGAAATTTTGATTAATTCATATGCGCTGATAAATGGTAATTTATTAAACAAAGTATACTTATTGCTACTACTACTACTATGCATACATAATAGAATGTGACAGGGCCAAAAATAATACAACTAAAAAAGCATTCAATAAATTTTTTTTACTCAATTGTTACCAATAATCACAATAACTAAAAAAAAGAGACTAACTTGCATCGGATTATAGTAGTTTTCTTTTTTTAAAAAAAATGGGAGTTATCTATCTTTCTTCTTTACTCTCTTGTAACTTCCGTTCTTCCTGAATCATTGATTTGGTGATAATTAGAGTCAATTTTGTATTATTTTTCTCATTGTCCGGATCGCTCGTCCCCTTACAATTGTAGTTCAGGTCTACTACTATCACTACTACCTATTCTTACTTATCATCCCGGATAAACCATCTATATAATTCAAAGCAACTACATCATCACGATCATTATCATTGCTTTGCTTGTACATTCTTTTTTTCACGTTTCTTTTTTTGGGGGGCCTTTCTCGGCATTAAATTCCTCGCAGTAAATTTTTTTTTCTTTTGTCTTTTCTTTCTTTCTGCGTCCGAATCTTGCGCATTGATTGGCTTATCCGGTGGCCCTAATCGGTACCGTACATGAGTCATTCTCCTCCTCCTCTCAGCCGTTGGCAATCCCTACGTTACTTCATTGGGTGATGTGATTTGGTGGTGGTGGCAATACGCCCCCCAAGACTACTTGATTTTGACTCCGATTTACAACTATTTACCACTCTAGCCACAATTTGATTTATCTACTACCACCACCAAGAAGCTAGACAATGCATGTTTGTCTGTTGTATAGTGAACTCTGCTACTACCACCAGCTGACTCACTTTTGTCATCGTTCCAAATAATATCAAATAAGCCGAATTCTCCCAATTTTTTATTAGGTATTGTTGTTGTTGGTTATACTTTGTGTCGTTCTGCAAATAACTAATTCACAAAATGTTGTATTTTTAGTCTTGTAGGAAATTCACTCAAGTAACTTATTTGTTTGAAAGATACCTCGGTTCCACAATTAAACCACCTTACAATGATTGTTTCAAATTAACAATACTTTGTCAACCACAGAATCTAGTCTCATTCTCTGCTGTTCCTGACATCATCGTCATATCATACAGATTATTTATTGACAACGAAACCAAACGAAAGATAGAGGCACGATGACTAAATAATAATAATACTATTGTTCTCACGAGACTCTTAGAAAAGAAAAATTATTAAAACTGGTGACGTAAATCTTGACAGAGTCGTTTGGTGATGATGATGTGGTGATATGAGAGAGTCTCGCACTCACATGATACACCAATACCATTACCAACACCACTATCGTACACCAAGAACCACAATACCTTGTTGGTATCAATGTGCTTCCCCTACATAAATGACTATTGAATTATATATGGCTTTGTTGGGATAAGGACTTGCTCTTTTCAAGCCCAGGTAGGCAAATAAAAGCCTCTGCCACCCCATCTAGTAAACTAAAACAGGTCCAAACATTATCCATCATTGTACTACATTTTCAATTCTGAAACAACAACACTTAATCTTCTATTAAGCTTACACATGATTTCAAACTACTAATGTTGTTGTTTTTGCTTTTACAATTAATTATGATAATTTATATCCAACTAATGATGTCATATAGTCTTTTCTTTTTTAACCTATTGAATATTTTTAAGCACCGTTATTGTTGCTATTTTTCCACTTGTTGCTTCTGTTATTTAATCCGTGGGAGTCAATAATTTTGTTTCCTATTCTTCTTCTTCTTCTCCACTCCTTTGAACCGAATTTTCACGTGCCACACACAATGTTAAAAGATTGTGGTGGTGCGGGTATAAATTTTTTTAATTTTTTGCACCCATATAACATTGAACCGAGGAATTATCAACACTAATAGTATTATCTGTTACAACTATCCAAAATGCCACAGAACATATACCAAGCTGTGAGATTTGTTTTGAAAATGATGAACTATATTTGTTAATATGTTATGGTTTTGTCCAGTTTGGCTTTCAAGGTTTATTATTTGTTTATTAAGATGTACTGTAATTAATTGTCATAAACCCATGCCTTGCGCTTCTTCCACAAGAATCAAAAAAAATATCAATATCAATTCGTATATAACGTTCTCTTCAATGATTTTTTGTCTATAGAATAGAGGCATGGTTGCAAAAAGAAAAGAAATGCAAACCTTCTACTCCTCCTCTCACTAATTGTAAAGAGTATTGTGATATTTCTCTTATCACAATTGATCATCAATTGTAAATAAGATAAAAGCTATTATTCCAATTACTACTAAATACTATTAACAATACAAAAAACAATCTGGAGAAGAAGTGAAGAAAACAAAAGGAATCTTAGTAATCTAGAATCATCGAATAACTGAAAAATGTCTATAGAAATCAATTCTGTTGATATCCATAAGTTGGAAATTCTCGTTTCACTTCATCCTCTTCATCATCATCATCATCGTCATCATTATGTTCAAATCCTTCTTCTTTAATTATTTGATTATTATTATTACTCTTCCTCCTCTTCTTATACAATCGATCCTGTTCCAATCCTTCTTCTTCTTCTTCTTCATCCTCCTCCTCTTCATCATCATCATCATCTTGACTTGAATTATTTAAATAATTTAAATTTTCAATATATAATTTCTTATCAGCATTTCTTTTACATGTTAAAGTCCCAATATGTCTTTTTAAAGCATCTTTTCTAGCAAAACCTTTACCACAAAATTGACAAATATTAGGTGGGATAGTTAAATGTTGTTTTTCATGACGTTTTAAATCTGATGATCGACGAAATGACATGGGACATTTATCACAAGGAAATTTTCTTGTTGGATCTTGAGAATATTTTCTAGTTTTAGTAGATGATGAAGTGTTATTGTTATTCTTATTAGTTGTTGTGGAAGTTGTTGTTGTTGAGGGATTGATTATATTGGCAATACTTGATTCTCGTTTCACTTTTAATTCCGATTCTGATTCTGATATTATATTGGTTGTTGCTCCTATTCCTGTTCCTGTTGTTCCTGTTGATCGTGTATTGTTTGATGTTGTTTTCGTTGATGCTTCATCAAGTAAAAAATTCCATCCTGGTTCATTACCTGATGGATGATGATAATTATTACTAAACTTGCTATTACTAGTAGTATTATTATTATCACCATTATTAACTTTGAAAAAATTATTGTTTTGTAAATCAGGGAAATTAGAGTATTCATCTTGTACTTCAAGTAATCCTTTAGAATTAGTTTGAAGTCCACTTATTTGGCCAATGGGATTACCATGAGGAGCACTAGCATATTGTAATCTTCTTAATAAATCTGCAATTGTAGAATCAAGTATGGTTTCATTACCATCACTTTTGTTGTTATTGTTGTTGTTCTTATTATGATTATTAATATCAATTGTAGAAGTATTATTACCAAATTTACCATTATTATTGGAATGATTGGTCTTAACTCCCTTGGCAGTAGCTACTAATGCTTCTTTTGCTAATCGGAAAAACTTCTGGTCTTCATTTTCAATTATCGTGTTATTATTATCCTTAGTTGTGGAAGATGTTTGGTTGTTATCTTTTAATGGTTGACTTCTAGTATAACTGATATTAGCAGAATTAGCTAAATAACTAGTAGTACTAGGAGATCCAATTCCACCACCAGTAATCGGAGTATTGGAACCTGAATTTGATGTTTTGAATTTTTTATGTAATTGTTGCTGTTGTTGTTGATGGTGTTGTGTTGGTGGTGATAATGCTGATGATGGTGTGGTGACCACGGGATATAATGGACTCACAGGATTAGGTGAAAACATTCTTGAATTGCTACTAGAAGTAATTGGATTGTTAGAATTGGTACTACTTGGTAAAATTATAGGTATAGGTATATTTGTGGTGTTATTATTATCACGAGAACTTGGTAATAACACTGGTCTTGAATTTATATTACGTTGGAATTGTGAATTAAAATGTTCAGATCGACCTCTTTTAGGTTGTTGCGAAGGTAATACTATCGATTCGTGAGTATTAGATTGATATTGTAATGGTGGTAATGTAATAGATTGATATTGATCAACTTGTCGTTGTTGTTGATGATGATTATCACTATTATTCTTACTACTATTACTATTATTACGGTTAGTATTTTGCATTTAGTTTATGAAAAGAGCTTCCAATTCCCCCCTTCAATGTCTGCTTTCTTTGATTTCAACCTTCCTATTCCACTATCTAAACTTCTTGGTGTTTAGTCGGATAGATATTGTTTTTATAGTTGTTTTGTTATTCACTTTTATCTCCTCCATTCAATATTATTAACACCAGTAATGAACAATTGATGAACTTTGAGTAGACGTTAATTTGTAATAAAGGAACGTTGTTACTTCGTCTTTTACCTTCTTTTTCTTGTTTTTGAAGTGGTAAATAAAATATTCCAGAATAGATAATATAAATGAAAAACTTGTCAATATTGAGCCACAGTTTTCAATGCTATACGTGTGTGTGTTTTTAGTTAAAGTTGGAATTTCAGTTAAGCAACTTAAAACATAAAAAAAAAGCAACCAATTTGATTTTATAAATAAACAACAAAATAAAAAAACTAGAAGGAGAATCAACAACTGTGGTGTTAATTCCAGGTAGGGGATGAACATATTTGTGTGTATGCATACATACATACATATATATATATTGTTCAATTATAATTAGCATTGACCACAACAACAATAGTAATACAAAATTGATATTGTGTGTGAAAGTGTGAATATACGCAACAAATTGCGAAATCCTTTTTCTTTTTTTTGTTTTTTGGGCCCTAATTTATTTAGTCCTCTCCCCGCCCTGCCCTGTTCTACCACCACCTACGTACGCACGCACTAGGGCAAACTGGGATTCGTCGTAGATCTAAATTCCCTCCAATCACAACCTTTGAATCCATTAATCTAAATTAAGCACACACTAAAGTGGGATGGTTATGAATATGTTCATACATACATTGGAATTAATAATTTGCCACTGATAAAATTTTGGGATTTCTTCTTGTGGTTTGTTGAAAAATTTTATTCTATTATATTTCGACAGAAGGATAATCCTTTATAAATAAAAAAAACTCTGATCAGTTGCTGTTGTTGTTGTGTAATCTATTTCTGCGTGTATCAAACCATGGAGTTAATGCATAGAACACTTTATTGAATTCAAACCAGTTGAAGAATAGATTAATCAAAATATAAAACTGTGGCTCCCTCTTTTTTGGTTTGAGTAGTTTTGATTAACACGATAAAGAAAAAAAAAAAATTTTTCCTTCCAATATAATTTTTGACACATTTACACACCACACACACACGCCCTTCGTAGTAATCGTACCTTTGTTCGTGGCGGTGATGACGTTAGAAAAGTGGTCCTGGGTAATCCAATCTCAAAATGAGCCAAGGATTTTAAATAATATGTCAAACTTCTAAAACATATAGTTTTATAGGGACAATAAGGATAGACCAGGATTAGCATTATCTGTTCTCTTCTTTATTTCATTGACAAAAGGGGCAAAGGGAAAGGCAATAATAATCCAGATTGAAGTCACTATACATACCCTTGATGAACTGTGGTTTGAATGATAATAAATAAGTGTAGTAACGGAAGGAAAAGAAAAAGAATAAAAGTAATGATATTTTTTGAAATTAACAACAGTTATATATATATATCTATCTGTGGATTATAGTTTTATGGAATGGCAAAAGGATAAACAAAATAGTTTTTGGATAGAAGAAGAGGAGATGATGTCAAAAACAAAAAATGATACAAAAACACGTCCCCATAGTTTATTTATATCAGTCACGTGACAAGTATTACTATTCCACAACAACAAAACCTACAACTAATTCAACTTAACTGTGTCAATATGTACGTATTCTCTGCCCTATTGTCTAAGTTTTAGACATTAACTAGATTGAATTTAGTGGTAGTACTTTTTTTGAACTATTTTTGTATGAAATTTACAACCAAAAATTTTGAGTACTCTTGAAATATATAACTACCCTACAAAATCCCTAAAATTTCTGACTAAACACAATCCAGCTTACCACAGCATACCTCTTTTAATAATAAAAGCTACAACACTAGTAATATTATTCAATATACAATGTAGTTCAATCTGAACCATCTTTCTCTTGGTGTATATTGGTTTACAAAATCCTGCATATAAGCAACCGGAATGGAATTTCTCAACCAATTTCACATCAAAGCATTTTTTTTTAATGGGAAAAAGTTAACAAGCCAAAAGAAACAAACATTAATCTTTCTCTTATTCAAACGCCAACAACTATACTAGAATTATCCTAAAATTGTTAAAGATTATCATCATTGGTTAAATATTAGATTAATTTTAAAACATTTCCACCGCAATCAAACATTTCATTTCGATATACTTTGAACATATTCATATCCAAAAACCAGTAAATTAACCGACCGACACAACAGGTAATTCTTAACAATGAGAACAAAGCAACAACAACAACAGCAACAACAATCTAATTCATCGTCAGGTGTAGCTAATAACCAAAAGAGTTATGGTTATACTACTAGAATCAAAAGTAATAGTAGTGTTACTAACGGCGGCAACGTTGGTGCTACTCTTACTGAAAGTAGAATCATTACCAATATTAATGAATTATTACCAGGTTTAAATGATATAAGTGATGCATTTGAAGCATTACCCATTGATTTAATTAGATATTTTACATTATTGAAAGAAATTGATGCTAAATGTATTAACACCATCCCACAAATTAATCATTTAATCAATCAATATATTACAAATCTTCACCAAGATAAGAATGTTACCACCACCACCACAACAACAACAAATGATGATAATACCATTGATTTGAATAAAAAATTAGAAACTAGACGATTAAATTTAATTAAGAATAAAATCAATGAAGTGATTCCCTGTTTAGAAGAAAAAATGCATGTTACTTCAGTTGCTAGTGATTTATTAAAGAAACATATGTATAGAATCAATCAAGATTATAAATTGATTTTATTAAATAATGAAATCCCTCAAAGTATCAGAATTGGTCCATTAAATCATCCAGCAATGATTAATGATACTCATACTACATCATCATCATCAACAACATCAACAGGGAATGGAACTGGTGGTGGTGGTGGAACTAACAATAATCATGGTGGTAATAATAGTGTACAAAGTCAACGTAGTGAAAGTAGAAGAGAAGCTTTGGCTGCTAGAAAAGCCAACAAGGAAGATGATAGAGAGAATAATACTGCTACTGGTGGTAGTGGTCGTAAAAAGAAAAAGGAACAAAATAATAATAATAATAGTACAGCAAGTGGTGCTGATGGCAACAATGGTAGTAATGGAAAGAAAAGAAACAGAGATGATAAATCAAACAATACTGGAAGTGGAAATGATTTGAAGAAGAAAAAGAAACTGAATAATAATGATCAATCAGATAATAGAAGAAGAGGTGAAGATGAAAATGGTAAAGGTGATGGTGAAACAAGTTTCAATAGTGGTAATGCCAAGAATGATCCTCATGGTAAACTAAAGACAACAACTACAGGAAATCTTGTTGGTGGTAGTTCAACTACAACAACAGTGTCATCATCGTCAACAACTTCTTCTTCAGCAACCACAACAACAACGAGTTCAACCACAACCACGAAAAATAGTGGGTCAACTGGAGCTAGTACCGCTACTGCTACTGGTGCTAGCGGAGCTAAAGGATCTTCTTCATCTTCCTCAGGTAATAATGAACCAACGTACTGTTATTGTAATCAAGTTTCATTTGGGGAAATGGTGGGATGTGATGGTGATGATTGTAAACGAGAATGGTTTCATTTACCATGTATTGGGTTTAAAAATCCACCAAAAGGTAAATGGTATTGTGATGATTGTCTCAAGAAATTGAAATAACACCAATAAAACCAAGAGTCGTATACAACATACATACATGCATATGTGTAATAATAACAATAATAGTAATAATAGTAATAATAATATTTTGTTAAACTTTCTTAGACATATGCAAATCAACACAGCCTTTGGACTTTAGATAGATTGACGATGGAATGGCCCGTAATTCTTTGTCACGTGCATATTGTGTACACCAAGAAATTTCACAATTCTTGTTAGTACTAATAAAAAATGACCAAGGGAGGGAGGACAACACCAATCAAGTATCACCATTCACCTACAAAACGGTTAAATTAACTACATGTCATTTGTCTTGGGAATGTAAATTTAGATGAAATTCCCGGGAAAAGACAAGAAAGGAAAGGGAACGATAAGACAAGAAAGTACTCGAAAGGAAAGGAAAGGAAATGTGGTCAATAATACATATGCAATGGTAATTACGTAAATGTTTTTTTTTGGCTTTGTAACAGCAACAACAACAACAACTGTTAATTAATTTAATATTTATGCATAATCTCTTTAAACTGTTAAGGAATAAGAATAATACGTGAAAGGTTTTTGTCATTTCATTTCATCTATGTATCATTGCCACACACACACAGATATATTACATGTACGGGATGTATCAAATTACACAAAGCAAGCCAAAGCAAATGAAATGAAATAGAGTAAAAAGAACGTTTAATTAATTCTCTTATTGTTGTTGTTGTTGTTGGTTATGGTGGTTATGGTGGTTATTGCAGCTACTGTACTGATTTGATTGATTAATTTATTTGGGCTGAATCTATCATATCCCGCCTCGTCATTTAACTTTAAAAATAAGAAAAAAAACTGACACCCCCCTAGTCATTTCTTCCTCCTCCTCCATATTTCACTTTATCCAACTATATAGAACTGATGGATATACAACAGAATTGCATTTCTCCGATCTAAATATATCTGTTGAATAGTAGCAGCCGGAATCGGTGGTGATGGCGATGGTGGTGGTGATGGATGTAAATATGACAATCCCTCCCTAACCCCAGTAAAATCACTCATGACAAGAATTAAACACTAAATTTTCTCAAACATTCTTCTGTTAATATATTACTACAAAAACACTTATTAATCGATTATTTTAGTTATTAAAATACCTCTCTCTTTTAGTTATTGTCGAAAATAAATAGTTTATAGGGTTAATGAATGAATGGCTTGCTTATTAATTCTTGCTCTATATGAATAATTTTACACCCCCTTTCTCTTTTAGTAGTAGCAATATTTTTCTTCTTCTTCTTCTTCTTTTGTTGAAAAATTTTCTTTCCTCTTTTCATATCTCGTCTGTTTTTCCTTCTTCATAAAAATAGAGCTTTAATTCCTTTCTTTTTTTACATCAATCTATTCTTATTCTTATTCTTATTCTTCTAGTTTTGATTAATTGGACATTGACCTTGATTTTTGTTTCAATTGACTAGATATAAACTCTTCAATTATCATTAATATTAGATATAATCAAAGAAATCAAAAAGAAACCCCGGGCAAACACAAATTCATATCCACACATATACATACCATGTTGAGAGAATATAAATTAGTTGTTGTTGGAGGTGGTGGTGTTGGTAAATCCGCTTTAACCATTCAATTGATTCAATCCCATTTTGTTGATGAATATGACCCAACTATTGAAGATTCTTATCGTAAACAATGTACTATTGATGATCAACAAGTATTATTGGATGTTTTAGATACTGCTGGACAAGAAGAATATCTGGCCATGAGAGAACAATATATGAGAACTGGTGAAGGGTTTTTATTAGTTTATTCTATTAATTCATTAAATTCTTTCCAAGAATTAAATTCATTTTATGATCAAATTTTACGAGTCAAAGATTCTGATAATGTTCCAGTTTTAGTTGTTGGTAATAAATGTGATTTAGAAATGGAAAGACAAGTTAGTTATGAAGATGGATTAGCATTGGCTAATTCTTTCAATTGTCCATTTTTAGAAACTTCTGCTAAACAAAGAATTAATGTTGAAGAAGCATTTTATGGATTAGTAAGAAATATTAATCAATATAATGCTAAAATTGCTGAAGCTGAAAAACAACAACAACAGCAACAACAACAACAAAATGCAAATCAACAAGGTCAAGACCAATATGGACAACAAAAAGATAATCAACAATCACAATTTAATAATCAAATAAATAATAATAATAATACTAGTGCTGTTAATGGTGGTGTAAGTAGTGATGGAATAATAGATCAAAATGGTAATGGAGGTGTTTCTTCTGGTCAAGCAAATCTTCCAAATCAATCACAATCACAAAGACAACAACAACAGCAACAACAAGAACCACAACAACAATCTGAAAATCAATTTTCTGGTCAAAAACAATCTAGCTCTAAATCAAAGAATGGATGTTGTGTTATTGTTTGAGCTAACTAAAAAGTTCTCGTATTTTTATCTATCTATTTACCTATCCAATTGATTGTTTCCAAGTTACGTTTTTATTTTCAACCTTCCTCCCCCCCCATCATTGTAATTCATATAATCATTAAAAAAAATGGGAGAAGATGAACAATTCAAGACATTTTGTATAATTAGCATTTGATATACATATATATATGTACGTACATATGTATATGTTTATTACTAAAAGAAAAAGAATATAAATATAAATGAAAATTCTTTCTAAACTGAAGAATCTTATTATCACTCTATAGTATATATATATATATTCATGATAGTATTTCTTACTAAATAACTAGATTTTCAATCTTACATTCAACATCCTCTTCATACCTTTGTCTCTTCAATCAATTTATAAAATGAATAACAATAAAATGTAAAATCAAACTAGCAAAAATAAAATCACCAAATGATCTTTCTGGAGTAATTTCTTTAAAAAGTCTACCATTACCACCACCAGTTGTTCCATTCTCAATTTTATCTTCATCCAATTCCAATTGATCATCACTTTCTTTGTCTGTAGTAGTTGTAGTACTATCATTGATTTGTAATCTTAAACTAACTAATAAAACAAATTGTCCAACACAACTAATAAATCCACCTAAAAATGAATTAAATGGGAAATTCCCAATAATTAATACATAAATAAATTGTAATATTCCTAATAATACTAAAAAAATTAAAAATAAATCAATTAATTTTAATCGAGGTTGGGCTGATATAGTATCAAAATAATTATTAATGGTGGTGGTTAAAGTTGATTTCACTTCTTTTAATACCACTGATGATGAAGCTGCAGAAGTTGTTGTGGAGGAAGAAGAAGTGGTAGGGATTGATTTCTTATTAGATGCTGATTTCGCCATATTAGGATGTATATTTATGATTCAATTGAATGAAAATGAAAAGTAACTTGGGTTATTGTTGGAATTGGAATTGACTTGAAGTTGGTGTTGGTGTTGGCGTGTTATTTTTTTTTCAGTTCAGTTCCAGTTAAGACGAACTTTACAAATTTACACGACTCACACACAGATTTTTTTTTTTTTTGGCCATTTTCCACACCCAGGGCAGACAGACCTCAAATATTAAATTAATTGTTCTTCATCCCATTGCTAATACTTCATTCAAGAACTTTAAAAGTATTGCTGAAGACTTATACCCCAATCAAAGGATAAGACGTGAAGTAAAAGGTTCAAAATACTACAATAATGGCTTCAATTACAAGTAATCCTCAAATACTTATCAATAATGATTCCTCAACCAATAAAGCTCCTACCACCAATGAACGACAATTACGAAGAATCAATCATCCACCAAATTTAAGAATTGTTCCACCATTAAATTTTTGTCCCGTTGAAAATCAATTATATAGATCAGGTCAACCATCAATTATTAATCAATCATTTTTAAATCAATTGAATTTGAAAACCATAATTTGGTTATCATCAGAAGAACCAACCGATGAATTTTTAGAATATTGTAATGATTCATCTATAAATATTGAATATTTAGGAATGATTAATGAATTTAATAGTGAGCCAGCCACTGCAACAACAACAGACAAACAGTCACAGTCACAATCACAATCACAATCTGAAGAACAAAAATCACAATCACAATCACAATCCCAAGAAAATCAACATCATCAATTTGAACAATCAGATAATAATTTATTACAAGACCCAAGTCATCTTATATCTTCAACTATTGCTAAAATCAATAATAATAATCCATGGGATTCATTAAATGAAAACACCATTAAACATGCTTTAGATTTAATTGTTGATAAAACCAATTATCCGATTTTGATTTGTTGTGGTATGGGGAGACATCGTACTGGTACGGTAATTGGTTGTTTAAGAAGATTACAACATTGGAATTTAAATAGTGTAAGTGAAGAATATCGACGATTTACTGGAAGTAGAGGTGGAAGAATATTAGTGGAATTATTAATTGAAAGTTTTAATATTGATTTGGTTAATATTAATTGGGAATTGGCCCCCGATTGGTTGAAATGAGGATGTATGCGAGATGGATGGATTATATATATATATTCTTTATTAGACAAAATGGTTTTTGCTATACTATTTAAATAAAACTTTATAAAGTACCATTATCCTTTTAACACCTACTCTTGTTCAAAAGTTTAAACCTAGCATATGTTCATTGTTTCAAATTTCCTATAAACAACAAACTTTGGTAGTTTCATCAAATGGTGAAGACAATTTTTTCGGCAGATACTTTACTATCTTTAGATAATTGTAATGCTTCATTAACAGATTCTAATCCATTATCTAAAATTTTCAAATTTGCATGTTTAATTTTATTAATAATTGTTGGCATAATTTCTTGCCACCATTTATAATAATTATTAAATAATTCTGGAGTTTGATAGTATTCTTTATCACCAAATTTTTTCACTTTAATAATAGAATGATCAACAAATGTATAACCCCAATGAACCGATTTGTCTCTTTTTGGATCAGTTTTGATAGTATTACCATCTAATGCCAATAACGAATCCAAATAAACCTTCTTAGCATAACTAGAAGTAGTACTTTCAGTAGCATCATAAAGATATTGGAAAGTAGTAGCATTAGAAACAGTATCTAATCCAAATCTAATATTACCATTACCGATTTTTCTAATATTTTCAACAATTCTTGAATCATTATAATCTAAAACATAATCAGCACCCAATTGTTTCAAATATTCATGATTCTTAGGTGATGCGGTAGTAATCACGGTTAAATTATAAACTAATTTAGCAACTTGAATAGCTAAAATCCCTGTTGCCGTTGCACCACCCCAAATCAAAATTGCATCATTACCCTGCTTTTGTTGATGTTTACTAATATTTAAATGATGAGAAAATGACATGGCAACTGTAGCTAATCCTAAAGTCATACTTGCTGCACCTTCAAAAGTTTTAATTATAGTCGATGCTTTTGCAACAGCAGTAGAATGAATTAAACCATTAGTATATTTAATCGTAGCTTGGGGATAAGCAGCAACATATTCACTAAAGGCACCATTAATAGGAGAAATATTCCCTGTAATATAAGCACTAACAGCATCTCCTTTTTTAAAATTTGTTACTTTAGAACCAACTTCTTCAACAATCCCACTAACATCACATCCAATAATATCACCTGGTTTACTGGAACGTGCCACAATTATATGTTTCCAATCAGTTGGATTAATAGCACCAGCTTCTGCTTTGATTAAGATTTGATCGTCATCAATGGTTGGTTTAGGGATTTCTTTGATTTCAGCTAATTTGGTTTCAGTTACCGATTCTGGGACAACAGCAGCTTTCATTGATAGTGTAATATGGTGGGAAAATCTTTCAATTTAATTGATGGGTAAAAATGGTGGGCAAGTATCAAAACTTCTTAGTGGAATACTGTTCATTTTAAATATCCTTCTCAATCCTATTGAATAAACGAGTTGAATATTAAGTAAACGATTTGATTACTAATTAGATATCTTAGCAAAACAATTTGACCCGACATGCTATGCTTAAGGTACAACAACAAATAACCAAGCAACGCCAAGAGATATGATTCTCCTATTTTTCCACAAATAGTGGTAACAACAACATGCATGCAAAGGGATTACTAATCTTGAAACAATTATATGGTGAAAATTATTGTGAGTTTTTTCTTTACTTACATACTTTCATTCGTTAAATGTTGCCTTGATCGTAATTAAACTCGAAAAAATAACAACCCCATATATAACTCATACTCAATGTTGCTATTCATCGGGTGAGAATGAAATAGAGTAAATGTAGCAAAAGAAGAGTTTGGATGTTTGGAGATTAGGAGTAATAAGACTGATGACAACTCAAATGCCCTTTGGCAATATTTGTTTTTAGCCCTGCCAGATCATTCGATTAATAAAGAATGATTTCACGTGAAATGAGATTACTTGGTAAACCATAATGTTAGGTTGTGATTGCTATTACTGTATAGACTTTATTGAGATGCCAAAATAATCAATTCTTTTACATGGACAGTTCTGTTGTAGACAAATATGCCTGTATATATATCAACATTTACAATTATAGTAGATAATTGTTTTAGTTGTTTGATAGATTAGTGGTTTTTTTCCTTATCGGGTTTAGATTAGATAAGACACGAGGAGGCCGAGAATTGTGGCCAATAACCGCATCGACTTCCTTGCTGCATACTCATCTGTCTTTCATTCCAAGAATCAGACAACAATAAATCGTCCTACCAACTGTATCTTCAATATCATTTCTGTCCTTCTATAACCATCTAGTCTTAAATATAGCTACGAGTAAGTTCAATAAAGTGTATTGTTCTCACTTTACCCTTCTCGAGTCTATCTTCACTACCACAACCCCTCTTTTCATCCCTTTTTCGACTTTATTCCATCACTTTTCAAACTTTATATTGCTCGATTCTTTAGTTTTCATTGTTTGGTTACTTTGTTTTTAACTGTGTGTTACAACTATTGAATGGACACACATCTAATGAGTTAAAGGGTTTAGGTAATTGCGGGGATTGATCCCTATCTACATATAAACTCAAATCCCATTCTTAAACAATCATAATCTTCTTGGTGTATACAGAGCGGTGGGTTATTCGGATACACTTCACCTATATTGCTTGCCCTCTTCTATTAAACCAATAAGCAAGTAAGTAGTTAATAATATTATCAATAGCCGAATTTAGGCCCGGCTATTATCATGATCATTGTATTGTATTGTATTGTTGTGCACGCCCCCCTTAAATTTCCCTCTCCCACACTTTTGTTCTTATTAGAGTGAGTGAGTGAGTAGTGAGTGTATGTATCATCAATTTTAATTTTGAATCACTCCAAAAAAAAAACTTATCTTTAAATCTTCCTTCCCTTCTTTCTTTCTTCCTTCCTTCTTGTATCTTCTTTTATCTTCTATCCTTATACTTTTAGTAATTACATATTCAAATATTATTATTATTCTCATAACCTTCAATCAATCAATCAATCAAATACATTCCCAATTTAGCTTTTGAAACACTACTAATTACAGTTGAACGTGTTTAAAGTACATTTTTAAAATCAAGCAACCATTCCCTCCCTCAATAAAAGTATAACTTACCTTCACTTTTTTTTGTTATATCTCATAAATACGATCAACATATATACTTTAACTTTCACCCAATAGCTAAAAGGTGCAAATCTATACTGTGTAATATTATTAACGATTAAACATATACAACTCACACAATTATAAAACACCATGGCAGGCACTTGTATTACTACGATTAAATTATTAGGAGTTGGATCATTAGGTTTATTATCATCATCTATAATTTATCAATCATTAACCAAATTACCTGAGTTAATCCATCAATTCAATTGTCAATTCAATACTAACAAAGATGGTGGCACTCATAGTTCAATTACATTATTTGAACAACAATTATATCGTCTTAAAAACATTATCTTTGGTAATCGATTGATTAATGGGGCTTTAACTGCCATAAGTACTGGATTATTTGCTTTAGCATTCAAATATTCTGTTAGTAATGAAAAACATCCTTATTTGATATATGCTGCTCTTGGTGCTCCATTAAGTTTTATTAGTTTATATTATAATATCTATTCTGTTGAAGAAAAGATTTTGTCTCAACAAAAGAGTAAATCAACTAGTGTTGCCAAAACTAGAACGAAACTGAAGCATTCTGAGTCCAGTACTACTAATCAAGAAGACGCTCAAGCTTATGATGATGAAGATGAACCAGCTGAATTGATTAGTAAAATAACTTCAAGCGATTCCTTATTAGGTAAATCATATGTTCATCTTTCTGATGAATCAGGAATATCAACTCCTAACTCAACCACATCTCATCCTTCAACTCCTAAACTTGAACCACATCAACAAGAACAAGAACAGGAACAAGAACAACCAACTCCAGCCGATGATGATGTTGAACTTGAAGTTGAACAAGAGGTTGAAAACATTTTAATCAAAAAACAAGTTGTTCAAAATTTGAAAAAAATTGAATCAGGATATACCATTGCTAGTTATGTTTCTGGAATTAGTTTTGTCATTGCTTCAATTGGATTAATTGGTGATTATTATTATTTCTAATTAACAAAATATATCAGATAATAACAATAATAATAATAATGTTAGTATCAACAAAACGGGACATAATAATCCAATTATAAAAAATACAAAAAAAATAGTTCAACAAATTTTGGAAATTTTATATGTTTGAAATAATTGAGTTTCATATAATAGTTATAACAATGGATTCTAAGGAGAATGAAATTGGGAAATGAAACTATAAAGACTATAGTTATATATAAATGTATAATTGTTGCAAAAAAAAAAAAGAATACCATGCCAAGATTCATACTTTTTCAGTTATAATAGGCAAGGCTTAATAAGATTAAACAATGTCATATTATATTATATTTGCATAACTTTATAACTATAGTTACAACTACAACTATTGATGTTCTATAATCGAATCAGTAAATGACTATTTAGAATATTTATCTCTCATATTACTTCATTCGTATATATTTTGTTTCTATTGAATATGTCTATAGTATTCTATTCTAATATATGTCTAATAACTATTTAGAAAATTTTGAAATTGCATAAAATATTTGTGCTGCTGATCCATCATCCATTAATGATCTTTTAAATTGTTTAGAATGATTATTGCAATAATAATTATGATGAGTAGACCCAGAACTTTGTTTATGATTTATCTTAACTTCATCTTTACTATCATGATTTTCTTTCTTGTGGAATGAAGAAGTTGAATGTGATTCAATTGGTTTTGATAAATCAAGATAATTACCAACATTATTCCCTCCTGGCAATTGATCATTTTCATAAATATATTGGCCCTGTTTCCAAACGCTATCTATAAATCCCCGTTTATCACAAATGGTTATCAAATCACTAAATCCATCAAATAATAAATGAACATATCTTAATCCATTATTCCAATATCCATTGTGATTCAAAAATGTTTTTGAAGTTAATGTTCCATTAGCTTTGGCAGTAGCTATCAAAACATATTGTTCATCATTGGTGTACTTGTA
>OBUW01000281.1_pt1 | contig 34685 bp, 29 predicted proteins | sample 1475761 | NCBI WGS metagenome assembly OBUW01 (sample SAMEA2579908, study PRJEB22360) | human gut metagenome | biome: human gut; feature: human-associated habitat; material: faeces | place: Denmark | collected 2008/2010
CACTGACATGATAAATTAGTGGTTAGCTATATTTTTTTACTTTGCAACAGAACCATATATCCTATATTATAATTTAATTAATATTTTTGCTTGAGATTTATCATTTACAAGTTGTTCAAATCCTGATTCTACGATATTTTCTAACTCAATTTCATCAGTAACTACATCTTTAACGTTTAAATTACCTTCGTTGATTAAGTCAATTGTTTGTTGGAATGTAGTAGGTGTGTATGCAATTGTAGAAGTAAGTTTTACTCCTGTATTAGTTAATTGCATTGGATTCCACTCGATAGGATGACCAAAAATAGAAACGATAACAACTGTACCTCTTGCTTTTGTAACATCTATAGAAGATTTAAGTGTTGGTGCTACACCAGCCACTTCAAAAGATACATCTACACCATTTTCTGTATACTTATTAATAACATCAACTGGATCTGTCTTACCAGAGTTTATAGCATGAGTTGCGCCTAGTGCTTTAGCTTTACTTAGTCTTTCTTCTGATAAATCGAAAACAAATATTTTACTTGCACCAGCTGCTTTGGCTGCTACGACTGTTAATAATCCAATTGGTCCTGAACCAAAAATAGCTACAGTATCACCAAATAGAACTTCACCTTCTTTAATTGCTTGAACTGCAACGGCTGTTGGTTCGACAAGCGCACCTTCTTTATCAGAAACATTATCTGGTAGTTTATAAACATTTTCTTCCGGCGCATTTGTAAACTCTGCAAATCCACCATCAGAACCTAAGCCTATAAATGAATAACCATCATAAAGGTCAATATTTTCTTCTTTTTCACGTTTTGAAACTGTAGGGTTAACTACAACTCGATCGCCTTTATTAAATTTTGTAACTTGGGAACCAGTTTCTTCTACTACACCTGCAAATTCATGACCCAATGTAACTGGCGCTTTTTGACCTAAGAATGGATCTGGCTTTTCTGTTGAAATAAATATAGGGCCTTCTAAGTATTCATGTAAATCTGTACCACAAATGCCAGCCCAAGATACTTTAACCTTAACTTCATTGTCCTGTAATTCTTTAGGTTCACGTTCTTCAACTCTTACATCTTTTTGACCATACCAAACTGCTGCTTTCATAGCTAACACTCCTTAGTTTAGTTACTTCTAAATCAACTAACCTTTTAATACAATGTTCTAAATTACTTTACAATTCGAGTTTACTCTAAAAGTTCATTTTTTAAAAGTCTTTCAAATAAAAACTAATATTTATAATTTTTCACTATCTGTTTCTTCTAAATATAAAAGTCATTCATTCGTATATATTCCCTGTCCAAAGTATGCAGCAAATATAACTATTTAAAATTAGCGATTGGGGGGCAGTGTTAATAGAATATACACAATATGGTATTTATACCAATAGTATCAAGTACTAGTAACAGAACATACACGTAAAAATTTTTCTAATTTCAATACACAAGCTAAAACTTTAAATATGAGTTTAGCAAGAAAAATCAGAAACACTGAACAATTTTAAGCATCAGAAGGTTTTACGCTTTTTATTTTAAATGTAAAGTAAGTGTTATTCATATAAAAATTAATAAATAATATAATTTATAATTAAACGCTAGTGTGTTTTTTATTATCCTCCCTGACGATCTAACACATGACTACTTTTGTACACATCAAAAATCTGTATATTTAAATAATATTATAAGTTTTTTTATAAAAAAACTATTGTTTGAAGTTTTATAATATACTTTCTTTTAGTTAGATATGAATTTTGCATTTCTCTACTAACCAGTGTTATAATGTATATAACGAAAATGATTAACAAATAATGCACCAATCCCCACACTACTGCAATAGTGTGGGGATTTTTTCGATGCTGGCTTATAGAGTCGCCTATTAATTATTTGTTGCGTTTACTAAGCCAATAAGTATAATACGCAACAGCACAGCCACTGATGACTGGTGCTATGATGTGAACGAAAATGATTAGCAAAGTAATGCACCTCCTCTCTTCGTCAATTGACGCCTGAGAGTTAAGCGACTCATATATTATATCATCTCTGAATATTCGATAGTAGATAACTCCCGATAAGTGACGTTATGTCTATATAACCTCTCTAAAAATTTTTAAAGAATATTTTTAGGTTACATAATAGGGCGTTATCAGTATTAGATAAACATTTTTTGTAGTAAACTTTTTTTACGTTGTTTTAAAATTTCCATTTCCGTTGTTTAATTATCAATCAAATTATTAATTTTTTATATTTTCTTTAACCTTTTCAAAATAAGGTTCATTAAGATGATTAATATCTAAATGTTCTATTTGTATTGTGGTATGTGATATTCCATATTTTTCTTTTAATAAATCTTCTATTTCATTTATAACCACAAAAGCATCTATACTACTTCTACTATCTAGAATAACATGTGCACTTAAAGAATATTGATCTGTTGTAATTTCCCATAAATGGAATTCATGCACATCGATAACGTCAGGAATGGATTTTATTGCTTCTATAACATTGTCTGTATCTAATTCTTGTGGTACAGCTTCCATCAACACCATCCAAGCATTACGCATAATTTTATAACCACCCCTAAAAATAATGATTGAAATGGCCATACTTAAAATAGGATCGAATAATTGTATACCTGTGAAATGTATTAGTAACACTGCTAAAATGACACCTACTGAATTTAATAAATCTCCAACAAAATGCCATAATGCACTTTGTACATTGATATTCTGTTCATTCTTTAAAGAACGCATTAATATAACTGTCAACACAATATTTACAATTAAACCAATTATTGCTATGACAAGCATTAACCCACTTTCAACTTGCTTAGGATAAACTATACGTATGATCGCCTCGTAAAAAATACCAATAGAAATTACTGATAGTGCTAAACCATTTAAGAATGCTGCTAATATTTCGAAACGTAAGTAACCATAAGTAAAACGTGCTGTTGGTTTACGACTTGCAAAGTAAATAGCCAGCATTGATAATCCGAGCGCAAGTACGTCACTTAACATGTGAAAGGAATCTGACAATAAAGCTAAAGAGTTGGATAATATTCCTCCTGTAAATTCTACAATTGTAAAAAATAAAGTGATTAATAACGTTGCCCATAGTGTTACTTTAGATTGTTTTTGGACTTTACTGTGTTCTACATGGTGAAAGTATGTTTGTTTCATATACCTATTCCTCCTTTTTATTTTCCATAAGTGATATTTGCACCTAAATGACCAGCAATAATAAGTATTACAAATCCGATAATCGTCAATACAACTGTCGCACCTGTACATAATTTTTTATATTTTATAAACCATATACTACCTATTTGGGTTGATGTTGCAAACCCATATGTTATAAGTGAAGCTAAGGCGAATGTTTCATGTAAATGTACTAATTTTTCAACATGTTGCATCCCATAATGTTGGATAGCAAATGCCTCACCACTGTCTCCAAGCATGTAACTTATAATTCCCAATACCATACCTGTAGTAAGGAGTATGGTTAATGTTATAGATAAATTAATTTTCTTCAAAAACAAATGTAGAATAGAGATAATAGTTGCTAATGACAATAATGCAATTGGAAAGTGAATAAATAATGGATGTAATGGCATGTTGTTCAGCTCCTCTAATTTCTTTTTCTTAATGATTTAAATATAGAGGATGAAACTGAAATGAAACTGAAATTTTTATAATTTTATAATAAAAGTTGTACCTTGTCTTACTATAGACTTTACTTCAATAGTTCCATGATATTGCTTAACAATATTATATAAAAGTGCTAATCCAATACCTGAACCTTTCTGATTTTGATTAACCTGATAAAAACGTTTAAAAATATGTTGTTGTTCCTGTTCTGGAATACCAATACCATTATCTGATACTTCTATTTGTAATCCATTAAAATTCTTGAATGCACTAACACTCACTTTAGTATTATCAGTGTTATGACGATAAGCATTTTCCACTAAAATATTAATAATTTGCTTAGCATGTAATGAATGTATAGTAAATATTAAGTGTGACTTATAGCGTGTTTCTATCGTTGATTGATAGACATGCTCAGCCGTTCGAATTACTTCATCAAAACTTTTAGAAACATTGATAGGTACTACTTCATTTTTCACATTAGTATCAATTAACATAGATTCGATGAGTTGTTGCATATATTGTGCTTCCGTTTTCATTTGTTGCAACGTTTGCTTACTTTCCATGCTTATATTATGACCTTCAATCATTTCTAAATATTGTGTACTCAATAAAAAAGAAGCTATTGGTGTTTTCATTTCATGAGATGCATTTTGCACAAACAGTTGTTGCTCATTCATTAGTTGTTCATAAGCTTTTACTGATTGTCGAGCTAAATAATATGCCAGCATTACCATTAATATAAACGCAAAAACAAATCCAATCGTTAGTACGTTAACTAACACTTGCTTCGTTTCATAGAAATCCTTAACATTTGCCAAACTATATAATATTCGCTGATTTGAAATTACTTTTTTCCTAACATCGAAAATACCTTTATTACTTTTATCAATATTATTTTTTTCTTTTCTAATAAATTTTTTTTGAAGCTCTCTTATAGAGAAAGGAGTATGATTACTTATAACCTTATGCTTTTTTACAATAAAATAATCGTGCCCTTGATTCACATTGTCATGCTGTTCTATGGCATGTTTTATACTGGTTATTTGATTTTCTGCTGTTTCATTAATTTCTTTATTGATGTTAAAATTAAATATAAAAATAATAAAAACGAATAATACAATCAACAATAAGGTTAATAATGCTACATACTTAATAAAACTTTTTCCAAAATGTTTTTTCACTAATCACTCACTTCCAATTTATATCCAATATTACGTATATTTTTAATTTTTAGAGAAGCTCTTATTGCTTTTAATTTACTTCTAAGTAGTTTAACTAATACATCTACATTATTACTTGTTACTACTTGATCAATATTCCAAATTTTTTCAATAATTAAATTTCTTGGTACTACTTCATACAAAAATAATAATTCTAATAATTGATATTCTTTTAGTGTTAAGTCAATAATTCTCTGGTTAATGGTAAATTGATGCTGATTATAGTGATATGTTATATTTCCTATCTTTTTAGTATTTTGTTGCATAGTTTGTGTCCTAGAGAAACGTTTAACGTTTGCCAGTATACGTGCTTCTAATTCTTCAAATTCAAATGGTTTTGTTAAATAATCATCCGCACCTATATTTAACCCTGAAACTTTATCAGCAGTCTGTGATTTAGCGGTTAACATAATAATGGGAATATTTATATTTTTATCTCGTATTTCTTTAATAATTTCAAGTCCGCTACGCTTAGGTAACATCCAATCCACTAATAAAATATCATAAGAAGTATCTGATAAGTATTCCATTACTTCAATACCATTTCTAAGCCAATGCACTTGATATTTTTTTAGCCTTAACATTTTTTGGATTAGCTCCCCTATAAATATATTATCTTCAATTAAAAGGATTTTCATATTATCTCTTCCCAATCATTATTATTTTTTCTATTTTGCATTTCTCTACACTATGATGTTATAATACAATTAACGAATAGAAAGTCCATAGATATACACCGAGCCCCAACCTATTGCCGTAGGTTGGGGCTCTTTATGTGATATGGATAGTCGCCTATTTATTGTGCTGATTTAGCCAATAGGTAAACCAAGCTACAATACATCCAGTTATCACAGGTGCAATAACCGTTACGAATAAAAAGTCCACAGATGCTCACCTCCTTCCATAGTAATTTCGCCTATGGAAGTTAAGGCGACTCCATTATTATATCATCTATGAATGTACAAGCATATGTACTTCCGATAAATAAAGTTAAATTATGTTAACTAACACACAAGGGACAAACACTGTTAGATCAGCGTTTGTCCCTTGTCGTTCGGATTATAGGTTATTCATCTTTTATACATTACCCTAATGACACGTTTTCATGCATTTTCATTTTAATTGATTATGTATAAATATACCTTAGATCATGTCTTTCAAGGATATCAAATGCTTATACATATATTTGTTTAATAAATTTTAAATTACACTATCTATTATTTTTTTAATAAGTTTACTGTGTTAAAATTCTACTGTACGATTAAATACATATTAAGGAGTGCTTTTATGAAAACAACTAAAATTTTAGGTACAACAACATTAGCAGGCGCTTTATTATTCACAGGTGTAGGAGCAACTCATTCTAACGAAGCACATGCAGATACACAAGAAATCACATTACCAACACCTTCTGAATGGCAAACACAACATGATAAATTGGTACAAGCTAAAGCAGAACACCCTAACCAAGGTGGAGAAGGTGGCGGACCTGGTGCTATTACTAGTTACGACAAAAGTTATGAAGAATATATTCAAAAAAACTTAGATTATGAAAGAAAATATGAAACTGTAGATTTTAAAATACCTCAAGAAGGTAAAGCATATTTAAATGGTCAAAATAGTGATAATTCTAATAATCAACAATTATCTCAAAATAACGACCAACAACAAACTCAAACTACTGATAATAACACTACAACTCAAACTAATACTCAAGAACAAGCTAAAGTTTTACCAGAAACTGGTGAATCATCAAACACTACAATCTTAACAATAGTTGCATCAGTATTATTAGCTGCTGGTTCATTATTAGTATTTAGACGTACTTCTAAATCGAACAAATAATAATTAATTATAAAAAGAGCACAAAGCGAAGCTTTGTGCTCTTTTTATATCTTCAAATCCCATAAATTTAACATCTTAAAAATTATAAGAGTAATTTTGTTATACTAAAAAAGCACTTCCTGTGCATGAAAGGAGGTGTGCATATGGCGTTAACGATACTTTCACTTGTTGGAACATTTATCTTATCTGTTATCGCTGGTGTAGTTGCGAACTACATTACAGATAACCTAAAAAAGATAAATAAAAAACCCCACTTTGCTTTGGTCGGCAGTGGGGTTTTTTGCATATGGCGAACCATACTTCACTTGTTATTTTCAGTATAGCTTTTAGGGAGGTATTTGTAAATTACAATATCTAAAAATATAGAAGTAATTACCTGAATATAAGGATTGATTGTTTACTAATGATTTTCAGCGTAAAAAAACTATCCATAAATTCTTCAATTTTATGGATAGTTTTTTTTGTTTATCGATTAAACATATTTTAAAACTTGATCTGCAATTTTAGCGATTGTATTCGCAATACCAAATCCCATGTCTACCCAATCTTGTTTGACATGTAAACCTGAATTTACAGCATTATGTAATGATTCAACGATACCTGACATCAATATTCACCCCTTTGTATAAATTATAAATATAATCTTATATAAAAATAACATTTATTACATGGTTTTGTAAATAGGATTTACATTATTTTAACACAGCATAGCATGTGAAATATATTTTTATCAGAATGAGTATTTTCTTACTCATTCTTCCCAATCAACTTGAAGTTGTTTTAAAAAAGCTTCTCGATCTTTTTCAAGCTGTGGGTCATATTTCTTTTCTCTTCTCATAAGTCCTTTCTTCTAACCATTTTGGTGTTTTTTCCCGATTTATCATGTGTTTGGTTTTGCCTGAAACTGTCATTTCCGGTTGTCTCTTGGAGTGAATACGTTTCTCAGCATCAAACGTAAACTCTAGCCATTCAATTTTGCGACCTTTTTTTGCCTTTATTTTATTGATATTAAGATTGTTAAAAATAAAACCTAACTCTTTAATGATAGGGACTAATACTTTTTGATTAATATGTGTCATACGGTAACTATTAGGAATATCTAGTCGCTCTCTAAAATCCTCAATTTGAATTTTGAAATAGCCTGTGTGTTTATATTGTTTTAATAACCTAAACATATTTTTAGAGTATGTTGATTTAAGGTGTGTCATTTCTTTCAATTCAAACTTAGTAAAATCAGCTGTTATTTCATTTAAAACGTGCTTTAATTTAGGGTTAATACTAACAATTAATTCTTGTTCATCAACATCAACTTCATATCCTGTAAACAATACAAATTTTTTGAAAGATAGGCCACTTCTTTCAGTATAAGTTAAAGTTAACATCTTATCGTATACATGTTCTAAATCTTTAACAAAACGTTTTAGGGAACTATGATAGTAATTACTTAAGTGACGTAACTCCTCAAAAGGGATAGTTAATTCTTTTATATCTTGTTCTTTTAACTTATTACAAAGACTAAAAAATATATCGATTTCTGTGCTGGTAAACTTACGTAAAGGAACTAAATTCATTTCATTTTGATAGACAACAGTTTCTCCAGACATGTTTATAAACCCTCCTAAGCAGTAAACAAAAATTAGGACACTTAAAAAATAATAGGTGTCTTAATAGTATGTAAACACTTTAATTTAAAACTATAATAGCATCAATTTAACTACAAAGGCAACTTTTTTAAAAAAGTTGCCTTTGTCATCTCAAACCTCTTGTCGCTCTAAGGCTCAAACAATACTTATAAAGGTCTTAAAAAGATTTATAAAAAGATATTAAAAAGTTCGAGGCAATTTGCCCCGAACAAATTCAAAAGACAAAAAGGAAACCAACCACATTTGTGGTTGGTTTTTATTATTTAAAAAAGCAATAAGTGATATAACTTTAATGCATTATTCCAATTGCTTTATTGACATTGAGCCTCTGAACCCTTAATAAACCCTAAAACTGTCGACTCGTCGGTTTCATAGCTCACGCTATCCCGACATTCGTCGAAACAGTTTAATTAAGGGTTCTTCTCAATGCTCAATAAATTTTCTCGGCATAAATGCGTATATATTTTTTAATTAAATTAGGAAATATTAAAAGTAAAGACAAAATGTTTTTACTTTTAAAGTAAATTTTAAAAGACTTTTTTAGAATGTAGTGTTAAAATTAAAATAGTTTGTTAGGTAAAAAATCTTTGTCTTTTTGATCTCATGTACATTTGTATTGTGTACATGAGATTTTTGTTATAATTTTAAATACCTAGTTTATTATTTGATTTATATGAAGTGTTTAAAAAAGTTGCTATCGGAAATATAATCTTATTTCCGATAGCAACTTTTTATTTTAAATCTAATTTAAGCTTTATACAGCCTCTTTATTTAGAAATATAACCCCATTCTATTATTATTAACTTAAATGCTCTTATAAGCTCTTAAAATGGCATATATAAGCATGCCAAAGAATACATAAGGGACTAAATAAAATACAATGATCAGATAACGCCATGCTGAATGACCGGTTTTAAGGACGTGATTAATCCATTCGTAAAAATGTTGCACACCTAACCAGTCACCTAAGGGACTTAAAACTAAAAATGCGACCATCACTAAGGCAATGATAAAAAACATTGCTGTAATACCTTAAGTGGTTTGGGCCAGCTTGTTGGGGATAATCCCCAAGCCCCTTATGTTTTGCTAACGCAAAAAAAGAGTGGCTTAAACACTAGACACTCTATGAAATATAAGTCCTAGTACAAAAACTAAAAAATAAGCTAACCCTCCGATAAAAAATGCAAATTGGACACTACTATAATCTACAATATATGAAATTAGTAATGTACTTATAGAAAAACTAAAACTGTATACCATATTATTTAAAATATAAGTATTAGTAAGTTGTGTGTTAGTTAACTTTAATTGAATGACAGAATGTAAAATAATAGATCTAATTTCATCTAAAAGTCCGAATATAAAAGAAAAAACTAAAGCTATATATATATATTTGTGTAAGCCAAAACTTATATTTAATATTCCTATGAAAATAGGTAAGTAAATAACAAAGAAAATTGTTCTTTTCTGAAAAAAAGAATCTTTAAAATTAACCATTATTCCTGCAAAAATTAAACCTAGAAAAAATGTAGCGTTAATCATTCCAAACCAGAATGTCTCTACTTTTAAAAATACTTGAATATATATTAGTAAAATAGCAGCTACCCAAACGCTGTGTGCAAAGGATTCTATAAAGGTTGAACTGTTTAAAAAAATACTTTCTTTATTTTTGAAATTTATAGAGAGCATTGTGAAAAATGACTTGTGCAAAGTTTCTTTTTGAGTATCATGCTCAATAGTAACATTTATTAAATAAATGAATATTACTGAAATAATATAGCAAAAAATAGTTAGAATGACTAAATTAATATTCCCAATTAATGATAGCAATATACCACCTAATGACCAAGAACCGACTTGTACAATGTTACTCATAGTATTCATTTTTGCATTTGCAATTGTTATATTTGTATCATCTTCTAACAAGGGAATCATAGAGTTCTTTATTGGATTTGTAAAACCATCAAACAATGAATTCATAAATATAAAAAAATAGAGATAAGGCAAAGGTATATTATTCATATATATTATAAATAATATAAATAGCATCATTATGATTTTCAGACATTGAAACAGTAACAAAATACTTCTTTTTGATAAATATTGGTATATATAGGGAGATATTATTCCACTAAAAAATATCCCTGTAGTTATTATTATTGGAACAAGAGCTGGCCCAGTAGCATTTTTAGTTTGTTGATATATATACATTAAAATTCCGACAACATATATAACATCACCAATATTCGCCGATAATTGGCTCAAAAAAAGATAATAAAAATTATTACTATGTTTTTTTTTCATGTATATACCCCTTGATTTATCTGAATTATTAGAATATTATAACATTATATTCTTTAGAAGAATATATTATATTATAAACAAAGGTGGAGATATTATGAGTAAAGATACGAAGAAGAATATTTTACGTTATAAAAAAGACTACCTTAATGAAGATTCACGAGACACTAGAAAACCTTTAAGAATGCAAATTCATACAAAAGAAAAATAGTTTATGTTTAATGGGAGGATATACCTCCCATTATTTTTAACTAATGAGGGGGCAATTAGTATGACAGAAAACTTCAATCTACCATATCTTAATAATTCTCATATTAAACAAAATATAAACGAACTTTATGACTTTACAAAGGAAGAATACGGAACAAATTTAGAAGAAGATGCGAGCTTAAAAGAAAAATATTTTGAAGCTATAAATAATTTGCAATCTGTTCAAGTCCCATATAGTAAAGAGGAAATTATTATCTCTTTTGAAGATAAATACTTACAAAATTCATTATTAGATTTAAAAATGATTGATCAAGAAGATTTAATAAATAATAAACACATCTTTAATAGTGAAGAACAAGAAGAAACGCGTAATAGAATTAAAAAAGCATTACAATTAATAAAATCACTACATAGAGATTTATATGAACTAATTGAAATCATTGTAGGTTCTTTTTTAATTTTAAGAAAAGAAAATTTTGGAGGGGGATCAGTTTCTAATATTCTTGGAATGATTTGGTTAAATCCACAAAATGATTGGAATATCATTGATTGTGCAGAAGCAATCTATCATGAATTTATACATCAAAGTATTTTTTTAGATGATATGGTAAATTCCATTTTTCCAGATGCCAACGCTTGTGATCAAGAAGAAGCATTAGTTACTTCTACTATACTAAAAAGAAAGAGACCATTGGATAGATCTTTTCATGCTGCTGGAGTATCATTAGGTGTTATGCATTTATATTATTTGCTTCATGATAAAGAAAAATCTTATCAACATTATGATGATTTTAAACAAACAATTGAAGAACTTAATGATAAAACTCAATTTTTAGATGACCATGGCATATATACACTACAAGAATTTAACAAGTATATAGTAAAACCAGATTATGAAGTTATAACAAAATTACTAAAATCTAAAGATGATGTTGCATAATTTATACAGTCGAACTACCTATAATGCTTAATTATGAAAACCAATTCACAAATGCTGCTACTGGCAAAGTTGACGATTGATTATCTGTAAGTGTTTCAGGAGAGAATACAGGTGCATTTGCATTCAATACCATGTATTCTGAAAGTCCACCATCTACTGTAGCACCTAAGGCATGTGATTGTTCATCGCTTTTAGGTTTTCCATCTAGCCACTTGGTAAACATATGTGAAGTAACACGATCATCTTTTTTAAATTTGGTAACTTTTGAGCCGATTTCTACAACTATTCCTGAAGCATCTGAAACAGGAATAAACGAAAATTTTAATAATTCAGGCGTATATATACCTTCGACAATTGCAGTATCTCAATAATTAAGTGATACAGAGTTAACTTTAATTAAAATTTGATCTTCTGTAATTCGGGTTTCTCTAGTTCAACTTGTTTAAGGTTATCTAAACCAAATTTTTCTAATTGCCATGCTTTCACTATTAAAACTCCCTTTTATTAGTATTATGGAAAAATTTGCAAAACAATCAAATCGTCATATTATTAAACGACGATATATAAGTATGAAAAAAGAACTAAATTATAGTTCTTTTTTCAACTACTTTACGTATATTTTTAATGACTTGCTCATTCCTCTTTTAAATAATACCCTGAAACCATAAGCTTTACGTACTATTTTTAAAATCGAAATCAATTTGCACAATTGATGAAAAATTTTAAAAGTTAGTAATCAATTAAACAAACGTATGTGGTTCATTATAAGTTTGTTTAATTGATTAATCGTTTGCGATTGATTATTCTTTAATGAGAATAGGAGTAATTAAATTGATTGATGATGAAATGAAATTGGCACATCAGCTATGCTTTTCTGCTTATAATGTTAACAAATTATTCAGCAAATTTTATGAAAAGCAATTAAGTCAATTCGGTTTAACTTTTTCTCAATATCTAGTGCTATTAACCTTATGGGAAGAAAACCCTCAAACTTTATTAGCCATTGGTAAAAAGTTGAATCTAGCAAGTAATACCCTAAGCCCATTACTAAAAAGACTTGAGCAAGCTGGATGGGTTCAAAGAAATAGAGATGAAAGCGATAAACGTAACCTTATCATAACTTTAACGATAAAAGGTCTAAATGAGCAAGAAGCAGTACATGAAGCTATTGCTAAATGTGTTTCTTCACAATTTGATGTAGATGAATATATGAAAGCCAAAAGTATTTTGGATAATTTAGAAGAAACGTTGAAAACTATTACAAAGGATGATTCAAATGAAACAATATGATGTCGTATTTTTAGGTAGTGGACACGCAGCTTGGCATAGTGCGCTGACTTTAAACAAAGCGGGGAAATCGGTTGCTATTGTCGAAAAAGATCGTATAGCAGGTACTTGTACAAACTATGGGTGCAATGCCAAAATTTTATTGGAAAACCCTTATGAAGTACTAGAGCAAGCTTCACACTATCCCAACATAATAAATACTGAAGCATTATCAGTGAATTGGGAAAACCTTATGTCTTATAAACATAAAATCATTGACCCTATGGCAAATACTTTGAAAGGTTTATTTGAACAACAAGGTATAGATATTATTGAAGGGGCAGGAAAACTATTAGATGATCATCACCTCTTAGTAGATGACGAACAATATTATGGTGAAAACATAGTTATTGCAACAGGTCAACACAGCAATAAGTTAGATATTGAAGGGTCTGAATATACGCACGATAGTAGAGACTTCTTATCCTTAAAGCAAATGCCAAATAGTATCACATTTATAGGTGTAGGTATTATTAGTATTGAATTTGCTAGCATAACCATTAAATCTGGTGTAGAAACTCATATGATTCATGTTGACGATGAACCGCTCAAAGGTTTTTATTCAGCACATATTGCTAAATTAATGGACAAATTGGCAACAGAAGGAGTTCAATTCCATATGAATGAAAATACTACTGTAATTAAAAAGCAAGGTGACAATTATACTGTATCAACAGAATCAGGATTAGAGATTACTACTAACTATGTGTTAGATGCTACTGGACGTAGACCAAATGTCAACGGTATTGGACTTGAAGAAGCTGGCGTTAATTTCACTACTCGAGGTATACAGGTAGATGAATATTTACGTACAAATATCCCTAATATTTATGCTAGTGGGGACGTTTTAGATAAAATTATTCCTAAATTAACACCTACTGCAACATTTGAATCTAACTATATTGCTGCGCATATTTTGGGTATGAATAAAAACCCTATTAACTATCCTGCAATACCTTCAGTTTTATATACACTACCAAGATTGTCTAATATTGGAGTTTCTGTAGATGAAGCTAATACTAGTGAGGACTATAAAGTGATAGATATTCCTTTTGGTAAACAAATGGTGTTTGAATACAAAAATGAAACTGAAGCTGAAATGACAATTGTATTAAATAATGATAAACAATTAGTGGGAACTGCTATATATGCTGATGATGCACCAGATTTAGTTAATTTATTAACTTTCATTGTAAACCAAAAATTAACGGCTCAAGATTTAAATAAAATGATTTTTGCTTTTCCTGGATCATCAAGTGGCGTTATAGATCAATTAAAATTAGCAATGTTATAAAAGGAGTGCTATAAAATAACTAATAATATTTATGATATACAAGTTGTTAGCAAAGATGGTATTGTAGTAAAAAGACTTGCTCCCAAAGACAGTCCTAAAAAAGTAAAAACTTTATTTCAGAATTTATTATAACTAAGCATTATTAATTGAAATGGCACAATAATATAGCGTTTAATATCTAATTATGTTACTAGTAAACATATCCACAATCCTACTGAATAGAATGAAAAAAAGCACAATACAAAGCTAAAGTTGATAAGAATGTACTGAAGCTATGTTTATCTATAATTGTATTACATTTTACAATACATCTTTTTTCTTCAAAAGGGATTAGAAGACGATGATTACCATTATTCAATTTTTCCAGTTGTATTTTAAATTTTAAATAAAGTCTTGTTTTTATCATCTATAAAAATTTCTACATGGCTAACTGGAATTCTAAAAGGAAGCATATACTTAAAAGTAAGTAATTTCATATTATTATGATTTACTCCATTAATTTGTTTTAAAAGATTTTCATCCTGTGATGTAAATTTAACTTTATTGATCAGAATCATTCCTATTTTTATTTATATTGGATACACATAACCTAAACAGATAAAACTACTTTGCATTCCTAACCTATATGATGATATACTGTGTTTAACAAAGAGAATTCCATAGGCACACCAACCCCCTCACTACCGGAAATAGTGAGGGGGTTTTTGGCGTAGCTATGTCGTCTTATTATTTGTTACGATTGTTTAGCCAAAACGTGAAAATCGCAACAATGCATCCTGAAATCACAGGTGCAATTATACTAACAAAGAGAATTGCCACAGGTCCCACCTCCTTCCATAGTAATTTCGCCTATGGAAGTTAAGGCGACTCTAGTATTATACCATCTGTGAATCTACAAGCTTATATACTTCCGATAAGTCATCTTACGTAGTATTTTAAAACAGCTTGATTTCTTATAGTACTATACTTACAGAATTATAAACCTCTATCAATGAAAAAAGAGATCTCATATATGAGATCTCTTTTTAATATCACTAAAAATTGAATTTGGCTTTATAAAACTAATATACGTAATAATTTTTATAAATATTTTGACTCTAATATTCTATGTTTGGTGCTTGGTTTACATGTTTTTGGTAACGTTTGAGTGCACAAAAACCAATAGTACTAATAAGTGTTACTATTAATAATTTTTTCACGCTTAACATTCCTTTTTAGCATTGTATTGTAGTCTACTTATTGTTTTGATAGTAATTTAATTCTAAATCTTTTGATGTCTGTTGACGGATTTTTTTCATTAACGCAGTATCATTAATGAGTGATTTACCATAAGATGGAATCATTTTTTGTATTTTAGGCGTCCATTCAGATTCATATTCAGGGAAGTTTTTCTCAAGTACTTCTAAAGCTACAGATACTGAAGTTGATGCTCCTGGAGACTCTCCTAATAAAGCTATTACCGAATGATCTTCAGAATTAACAACTTCTGTACCAAACTGAATAAATCCTTTACCATATTCAGGAGTATCTTTAATCACTTGTACACGTTTGCCTGCAGTGTATAACTGCCAATCTTCATCACGTGCTTCTGGATAAAATGTACGTAAATGATTCATACAACCTTCTTTAGTCATTAATATTTGATCAAATGAATATTTGATTAAAGGTAGGTTTTTAGCAGCAGCAGATAATAATGTTGTAATATTATATGGTTTGACTGATTTAAATAAATCAAGATTAGAACCATTTTTTAAGAACTTAGGACCCACACTAGCGAATGGACCGAATAATAATGTACGTTCACCATCAATATATCGAGTATCCAAGTGAGGTACTGTCATAGGCGGTGTGCCAGGTGGTTCTTTACCGTAAACTTTGGCATCGTGTTGGGCTATAATGTCTGGGTTAGTACAAATTAAAAATTGTCCTGTAATAGGGAATCCACCCAAATGTTTACTTTCTGGAATTCCAGTTTTTTGTAATAGTGGAATAGCGCCACCACCAGCACCAATAAATACATAATCAGCAAGTTCAGTTTGAACATCACCGCTGTTACGTTGACGCACTTTAACTTCCCATTTACCATCTTTTCGATGGTTAAAGTCTATTACTTCATGATTATATTGAACATTGGCATTAGGATGTTGTTCAATGTTTTTAGCCATTTTACGAGTAAGCTCTCCAAAGTTAACGTCTGTACCTTCGTTAATCTTACTAGCAGCCATAATATCACTTGAGCTATGACCCTCCATCATTAATGGAACCCATTTTCTCATCTCTTCAATATCTTCTGTATATTCAATATTGTCGAACATTGGAAAATCCTTCATAGCATGATAACGATCCTTTAAGAATTGAACGTTATTTTTACCTCTAACAAAACTAATGTGAGGTAATGGTTGAATAAATTCTTTAGGGTTAGAAATACTATTATTTTTAACTAAATGACCCCAAAATTGTTTTGAAATCTCAAACTGTTCATTAATTTCTTTTGCTTTTTCTATATCAATTGATCCATCAGGTTGTTTCACTGTATAGTTCAATTCACATAAAGCAGCATGACCAGTTCCAGCATTATGACGCTCATTTGAACTTTCGATACCAGGACGATCTAAACGTTCATATAGTTTTATATTCCAACTTGGTTCTAACTCTTTAAGCATAGAACTAAAAGTTGTGCTTAAAACACCAGCGCCAATAACAACAACTGTTTTTGACTCTTTTGTATTCATAATTGACTCCCTTCTTTTAAGTACAAATATTAGTGTAATACAAAACATACAGAAATTAAAATACTTATTTTTAATAAGAACTATTCTTTTATGGAATAGATACATATTCTGTAATATTATTGTTATTTCTACTTAGCTTATTAATAAGCTAAGTAGAAAGGTCCAGATGCATACAAATACTAATAATCCTATACTAAAGCGCATTGTCATTTTCATTAATTGTGATTCATTTCCTACTTCATTAACTGCAGCAGTAGCAATAGCTATAGATTGAGGTGATACAATTTTAGCCGTAACGCCACCAGCTACGTTAGCTGCCACAAGTAAGGACCCTTTAGCACCAATTTGTCCAGCAACAGAGGCTTGTATTGGAGCAAACAATGCATTGTTATTTACAACTGATCCAGTCATAAATACACCTATCCAACCTAAAACTGGTGATAATAATGGAAATATAGATCCAGCTTTAGCAATACCTTGGCCCATAGCACTACTTAATCCGCCATAAGTCGTTACTTTAGATACAGCTAGGATAAAACATATTGTTAATACAGAAATCCATAGCTCTTTCACTGTTAATCCTAATAGTTTCCCAGCAATTTTAAAATTCATGTTATTTGCAATAATAATAGTCAAAATGGCTGTAATTAATATAGCTGTACCGGTTTGTGCAATAAAATTAAAAGTGAGTACATTTGGTGCGTGCGTTACATCATTCATCGTACCAGGTACATTAAAATTAATTACAAGAGAGTGTAATAGTCCTTTCTTTTCAAATAATCCTTTAAAGAATGATGAACTCCATATAAGTACAATAACAGTTAAAATGATGAAAGGACTCCATGCATAAACAATATCTTTGAATGAATGTTTAGCTACACGTTTAGGCTCTTCATTTTGTTGTAATCTAAATATGTTTTTAGGTTGAAACTTACTAGAGAATAATGCTAGTGCAACCATAGCTACCAATCCAGGTATAATATCTGCAAGTTCAGGACCTGCAAATGATGTTATAATCACTTGTAAAAACGTATAAGTTACAGAAACAACTAAAATAGATGGTAATATCTCTTTAATACCTCTGAATCCATCAATCATAAATATTAATAAGAAAGGTACAAAAAAGCTAATAAAGCCTAAAGTTAAATTACCAATTAGTGCTACCTCGGTAGCAGAAACATCACCTGATAAATTTAACGTATCGATAATAGCTACTGGAATTCCTACTGCACCATAAGCCCCAGCAGCAGCATTGCCTACTAAACAATACATAGCTGCCTCTAAGGGTTTGAATCCCAGCTGCGTAAGTAATACAGCGCATATAGCAATTGGTACACCAAATCCGGCTGCGCCTTCTAAAAATGCATTAAATACAAAACCGATTAGTAATAATTGAATACGTTGATCTTGTGAAATACTAGCTATACTATCTTTAACAATATCAAATTGACCACTTTTGGTAGAAATTTTATACAACCATACGGCCATAATAACTATAAAACCAATGGGAATAATACCTTGATAGAAACCTTCAAATGTGGCTCCTCCAGCAATGTTCAAAGGTAATTTAAAAACTAATAATGCTACTAATATTGTTATAATCAAAGTTGTTAATGCAGCATAAACACCTTTCATTTTAAATACTGTTAAACACAGTAAGAAAAGAATGATTGGTATAGCAGCAACAATTGAAGATAACAACAAATTATGAAATGGATCAAATGAATGCACTAACATAACAATTTATACTCCTCTTTTAATTTTTAAGATACTATTCTGCTTCTCTAATTTCCTCTGCAATATCTTTATAATCAATATCCGTCTTATTAAAGATTTCATCATTAATTGGGAAATGTTGTTCGAATGTTTCGAAGTTCTGAATTTCAACCTTAGCATCTTCAACTTCAAAATCTAATACATGGCCACCAAAGTTGCGATCATCATTAGCAAAGTGCACATGGAATCCTGCTGAACCTACACCATGGAATAGTTCGGGCGTGAAGAAACCAACAACAGTTCCTTTAATATACGTTTCAGTTTGTTCAGGTTGTCTGCGTGCCGAATCAATTAATCGTGTATATGGCGGCTCTTGTCCAGGCATCATGCGAACGTGCATTTTTTTGAATACTCCAGAAATTTTAACAGCTGAAAATAAGTTTTCACTCAACATGTTTTCTTTAACTTCGTCAAAAACGTCTTCAGATGATTTATCTTTAGTTTGGTATGTTGTATCTGCCTTGAATTTCGTCACTGTCGCATAAGGTGTTAATTCATCACCTTTGAGTTCAACGAATTCTTTATGTTCGTTGGCATGATAAGCCTTACCATCCACAAATATCACTTCTCCATTCGATCCCGTTAAAGTCGCAATACCTAAATCTCCATGTTTTAATATTTCATTAATTGAGGTAGTACCCTTTAATAGTCCTGCCATCAATGTTCCTAATGTACCGTGTTGATATAAGATATTAGTCATAAAAGCTTCACTCCTCAATTACTATTTGATTATTAATTAAATGCATCAGGCAACATATTGGTTGAAAGTTTTACATTATCTTTATAATTTACAGGTATATCAATGACTACAGGTCCTTGAATTTCATAACCTTTTTTAATCGCATTTTCTAATTCTTCTTGATTTGTGACACGCATACCTTTTGCTCCAAAAGCTTCTGCATATTTCACATAATCAACTGAACCAAAATCTACACCTGATGAACGTTCATATTTCATTTCTTCTTGGAACTCAACCATATTATACTTACCATCATTCCAAATTAATTGTATGATATTTAGATTTTTTCGAACAGCTGTTTCTAAATCCTGTGCTGAAAATAGGAATCCTCCATCACCAGCCACTGAGACAACTTGTGTATTTGGACGTACAAGTGCTGCAGAAATCGCCCATGGTAATGCAACACCTAATGTTTGCATACCATTACTAAATAATAAATGTCTTGGATTATAACTTCTGAATTTACGCGCCATCCAAATATAATGACTTCCAACATCAACAGTAACTGTTGTGTCGTCAGTTAACATCTTCTGCATAGATTCGATAATCTCGATTGGATGTAATACACCCTCTTCATGAGTTGCTTTAATACCTGTTTCTTCAATGATATGTGCTCTTAACTGCTCTAATTCATCTAAATGTTGTTGGTTAATAAATGGTTCATCTACTTTGTCAGATATCATTTCAATAGTTCCTGCAATATTACCAATTAATTCTTTAGTAGGTTGCATATAATTTGTAATTTCTGCTGGAACTTCGTCAATATTGATCACTTTCGTGTCTAATTCCTTATTCCAATTGCTTGCTTCATACTCAATTGGATCATAACCAATTGTAACAACTAAATCACTTTTACGAAGTAATTCGTCACCTACTTGGTTACGGAACAATCCTACACGGCCAAAGAAGTGATTTTCTAATTCGCGACTAATGACACCAGCACCTTGGAATGTTTCTACTACTGGTAAGTTTGTTCTTTCAACTAATTTACGGATAGCATTTGTTTCATTTGCACTTGAACTTCTCATACCAGCAAGTAAAACAGGGAATGCTGCATTTTTAATTGCATCAATCACATCATTAATATCTTGCTCACTAGGAACACCTAAATTAGGCTTTTGACATAGTGCTATTGCTTTTGATTCTACTGGTGCTGAAATCACATCTTGTGGAATACTTATAAAGCTTGCACCATTTTTACCTGATGTTGCTGTTCTCATAGCATTAGTCATTACTTCTGATAAAGATTCAGGATCTTGTACTTCTTCACTGTATTTTGTTGAGTACTTTAATAAAGCCGCGTTGTCTATACTTTGATGTGTTAAACGTAATAAATCATTACGCTTAACTTGTCCTCCTAAAGCTAATACGGGATCTCCTTCAGATGTTGCTGTTAATAGTCCAGTCGTTAAGTTACTTACACCTGGACCACTCGTTACAAGTGCGACACCAGGTTTACCAGTTAGTCGTCCTATACCTTGGGCCATCATTGCTGCGTTTTGCTCGTGACGCGTAACAATAAGTTCAGGTCCATCGTCTTCAAGTGCGTTAAATAAATAGTCAATTTTTGCACCTGGAATACCAAATACGTACTCTACACCATTATTTTTTAACGTGTCTATGACCATATCGGCTGCAGTATATTTTTTGTCTGCCATTATATTCATTTCCTTTCAAGTTTTACATTACATGTCTATATCTACTAGTTGTATACATATTCAATGAAATACATGTAATTTGTTTGTATCTACATTATAACTCCATTTTAAACATGAATAAAAATACTAATTTACGATATTAATTATTCTTTTATTTCATACTTTCATTACTATTAATAAATTATATGGAGGTGGAACAATAGATATAACATATACTTCGTTGTTTTAGTGAATCCATATTGATTCTTTTAAATATATAAAAGTAAAAATAGTATATAGTCAGTGCACTTTATAATTTAATGAAAGAAGTTGAATGATAAAATTTGAAAGGGCTCGTTATACTGATACGATAATCTTTTTGATATCAGAAAGCTATGAAAATATTTGAAATTAAAGTTATCAATGCAACACTTAAAAATATTCAAAAATAAAGTCATGTAAGTGAATCATCAATCTAACTTTTAAAATAAGAAAAACTTCTTAATGTATAAATCGTAAAAAAGCTGCCTAAATACAAAGACAACTTTTATAACTTCATTATGTTTGAAAGGTATTAGATAAAGGAAATATTATTAAAAAGCAAAGAATGATAAAAAATTATTAGGTCACATTATATTTATCTATACCATTTAATTATAAAATTAATAAGTATATTTAAACATAATATAGGATATAAAAAATTTACACAAAAAGAAGTTTTTTTATTATTTATATAATTTGTGTAATTCTAATGTTGGTTGCCATTGGCGCTTTTTTAAAAAATATTATGAGTAGAAGGAAAAGCAAAGTTTTCGATATTGTAGCTAGTACTACCTTTTTAATATCTTCAATTTTAATTTTAATTTATGAAATTTTTATTGATTAAATAAAAAACTGTATTTAAATAAAAATTATTTATATTAATAATAGTAATATTATTTCTCTAATTATATTTAATTCCTTTTGACTTGGGAAATCAATAACTCTTTTATTTGCTTTTGCTGCTCAAGTAACAGAAATAATGGCAATCAGTACTGAAATGGATAATGAAGGCTATCAATTTGTACCAGTTTATACGGTTGCTGTAATATTTTATTGGTCATTAGCGATTATTATTGAGCTCATCTTCCATAAGCTAGAACACCATACATTTCATTATTTAGTGTCATAAATTAAACCTCTGGAACACGCTTTTGAATAAGCGTGCACCAGAGTTTTTAATTAATTCTTATTCTCAATATTTCTATGAGGACGACCAGCAAATAACATAATCCAAGTTGTTAGAATAAAAGGCATCGTCAATGATTGTAAACCGATGAGTTCAAGCATTGTATTCAAACCTAAATTCAATAGAACAGTTAATAATAAACCTAGGAATGTTGAAAAATATGTATTGATATTCGTCTTAAATGTGGTACCTAATGCTATTGCTGTTAATATTAAATTATAACCAAACAAATCTTGATTAATGTCATTCACGTTACCACCTAACATAGCTACAATAACAAAACTGAGTACATTACCTAAAATGGCATATACCGTTGCTTTTCTAGAATCGATTAAGATCACAACTTGCCCATATAATAGGTATGATAAACACTTCACTAAACCCTTCTAAAGTAGTTTTAAGGAGAAAACTATCAAATCGATCATGAACCATTAACTCAAGCAGCTTATTTCAAAATGATGCAAGACTTCCTACAACTGGATGATATTTTAATTGTTGAACAAGGTTCTTCATTCTTTGGCGCCTATGATTTAGCTTTATATAAAGACAATACCTTTATTGGACAGCCTTTATGGGGGTCTATCGGTTACAGATTACCTGCAACATTAGGTACAGAAATCGTTGCACCACATAGATGTAACGTCTTACTTATCGGAGATGGTTCTTTACAACTGACAGTTCAATCATTATCAACAATGATCAGACAACAATTGAAACCAATTATATTTGTAGTTAACAATGATGGTTATACAGTGGAACGTTTAATTCATGGTATGAAAGAACCATATAATGATATTCACATGTGGGATTACAAAGCACTTCCTGCAGTATTTGACGGAGATAATGTAGTTGTCCATGATGTTAATACATCACACGAATTACAAGAAATATTTGAAAAAATCAATGCAAATGGCGATTGCATGCACTTTGTTGAAGTGAAAATGGCAGTTGAAGACGCACCAGCTAAATTAAGTGATATTGCTAAAGCATTTGCTTCACAAAATAAATAGACACTATATGATAACCCAAACTACATTCTTTAAATTATGTTTATTAAATCACCTATAAAATATTTTTCTATAGGTGTAATTAATTATGCCAGACTAAAAAGATTCTCTTTAACTATAAAATTAAAGAGAATCTTTTTTTACTTTAAAAGTCCAAGTTTAATGAATTTTAAGTTTTTAATTTTAATGACATATTAATCTTATTAATGAGTTTTTCATGTTCAATTTCATTTGCATAATTCTTCTGTAATTGTAATCTAGTGCGGTATGTTTTATGATTATTAGACATTTTTCGAAGCATTAATGTCAAATTATTAATATCTTTCCTCATAACAATATTTTCAGTCGCTGTGAACATACGATTATGTGCTTCATCATGCGTTGCAAATATCACCATATCATTTTCAAATGCTCGACCAACTGCATCCAATAGTTCATTACCTTTATTATTATCTAAATAAATGTCACATTGTTGATATAATGATTCAATTGTCTCTTCATTCGCCACTGGATACAATCGAACATTATCATATTTCATTAAATTTAATAGTCTATTAGACATTTCTGTAATAGCTGCAATATGAAATAGATATTCGCTATTACTTTTTACTAATTCTTCAATACAGAGCAATTGATCGGAATTTGTTAAAGTTAATATATTTCTAGTAAATTGGTTTTGTTTTCGGTAACTATAAAGATAGCCACCTCTAATTACTTTATCACGTTCTTTATCACCAAGCCCTTGACGAATTGTTAGATATTCATTTCTATTTGGTATCATTATTGAATAATTTCTATTTAACGATTTATCAAACATAAGTTTCATATTTCCTGGAATAGTACCGTGACTATTTTCTTGCCAAACGAGAATTCCCTTTCCAATTGTATTCATTCTATATAACGCGATAAAAGGCATCGCTAGTGAATTAAAGATAACTACATCCAAATCTACATTTAGTTGTTTTAAGTAATATATGACAAATGATTCTTGCGACTTAAAAAAATGTGTCTTGTTTTTCCAGTTTAATACATAGTCCCCAGTCACATAATTTTCATAGATAATTTCTTTGCCTAGGTGATCAAAGTACTTTTTCATTATAGATTTACCAGTTAAATCATAAATAACTTCAGCAAATTTAAACCCCTTCTTATTGTAGAAATCAGTTTTACGTAATCGTTGCTTATTATCCAACCACTCAACTCGGTTTACAATACGAGACTTGAAATTGGATTGATAGAAAATTTTACCTCTTATTTCCCCTAAATTTTTTATTTCACCCATATCATTTGTACTTGTAATTTCCCAGTATGTTGGCACCTCTACTTCATTAAAGAATAAAGGTTTATCACTTTGTTTAATTGGATTTTGAGCAAAAAATTGGTAAGGAGAGGTAACATCATCTGGTAAAAAGCCATCATCCTCTAAACAAATTGTCAAATGTTGATACCCTGCAAGTTTCAATGAACGATGTAATAATTGCGAATTAAAATGATAATTATCAAATATATTAATCATATAGCACCTCGTTAATTAGCATATTCCATTTTTCTACTATTTTCTGAGTTAAAAATTCGCTAGCAATTTCATATGATGTGCGTTCTGGATTTTTTGGTCCATTTTTAAAATATTTCACTATATATGAAGCTAGTTCATCAATCTTTTCTTCTTCATCTGCAGATTCTACATTTTCAGATATCAGATATCCATTTTCACCATTACGAATAAATGTTGGATTACCATAATTTACATTAAATCCTATCATTCCTAAACCAGACCCTACAGCCTCCATCAATGTCAAACCGAAACCTTCACTTTGTGAAGCAGATACAAATAATTCATACTTTGAATAAACGTCCTGCAAATTAACATGACCCTTTAATATAATGTAGTCTTGCGCATTATTTTTATAAATAATTTGTTCTATTTTATCTTTTTCTCCACCTTGACCGTATATATCAAACGTTAATTTAGGAATCTCTTTTTTTGCCTTTACAACTGCTTTAGCAATCCAGTCTACATGTTTCTCTTTAGCCAGTCGAGATGCTGTTATCATTGAATACGGTTGTCTTTTTTTCTCTGGATGAATAAGTTGATTTAAACTACCTACAGGAACTGTTCTGATTAATGGATTATCATGAGTATATTTAGAAAAATGTTGACTTAAAATACGATTTTGTAAATCGGTCGCAGTAATAAAGAAGTCAACAAATTTTGCATTTCTAAATTGATATTCATAGTAGTTATTCCACAATATATTATCGCCATCAGTGGCATTATCACTAAAATGTTCTGCATGAACTACCACACCTAATTTGCTAGCACCTTTATTTTGTAATACTGCTTGACCAATTTCTGTAGCTCTATCTAGGATTACGATATCTCTATTTGATAAATTTAATTTATTCATGAAATATGCAACAAATTCTGCTTTACTATAGAGCTGTGCATCATCAAAGACAAAGACACTTTCTTTATCATCTATATACTCTTTATATGCAATTGTTCCATCTTCATTGTAAAACTGTCTCATATATATCTTGGCATAATTTTGATATGGAGCATAATATTCAGAAAAAACTCTTGTATAACTAAAGAAATCTTTTCTTACTAAATAGCCTTCAAGAACAAACTCCACTCTATCTACATAATTTTTATCTGCATTTTTCATATAGCACGTTGCAAATGAACTTTTATCATCATCGAAATACAATCTTTTGATTTTACCGTTATCCTCTATTTGAGTAATTTCGTTATCGATTTCACCCATTAAATCATCTAAAGTATATGTTGTTGGTGCAATTTTTATATCACTAAAATATTGATATAACCAAATTACTTCATCATCTTTAAATCCTAAGTTATCAGTTAATGTTTGGATATTTTCAGAAGACATGAAATCTAAAAAAATAAATTTTACATTTCTATACATCTGTCTCAACAATTTAGCTCTATATGCTTGAGCATATTCAATTCCACTACTAGCCCAACCTATTCCAAAGTTTATATTATATACAGTCATCATAAACCCCCTTTATTTTATGGGAAATAAATCACAAGATCTCCATGTTTATCAAACGTTATAATACTTAAACATAAATTTCTTATAATATTTCTTTTTAATTTAATTGTCATAGCTTCATATGACTCTAATGCAACTTTATGATATTCATATACGGCATTTCTTTGACCATTTTGGCGATTATTGACGCTAGCTTTTAGTTGCTGAAGATAATCGACTTGTTCAATCCATGCCATATCGATTGCTTTGATAAATGATTTTTGAATGAAACGTAATATGAAATATGGATCTGCTGCTTTCTTTTGATTATCCTCAAATTGATGCATAAAATGTTGTATTAAAAAATCAACAATTGATTCTTGGTTATATACATCTATTCTTTCATTATTCGCTTCAAAATTGAAAGATAAATTTTTATAAACATAGCTAATTACATCTTTTTCATCATTTATATTAAAGCTTTTTAAATCGCTTCTAAAAACATCTTTCGCCAATTGATTATAATCAAATTGGTTTTTATCAACCATATCTAAAATACGATTTCTTTCTTTATATATTAAATCTCTTTGTACACTAATACTTTTTTCAAATTCATTAGCCATTTCACGTTGAACAATAGAAGTCTCTTCTGAAACAGTTTGTGCTTTATTTACAATATTTTTTACTCTCAATTGAAAAACTTTACTATTTTCCAAATATTCACTACTAGTTTGCTTCAACTTGTCGTTCTCTAGCAATTTAGATTGGCTCCACTTTTTAACAATGTAATCATTTAATGACACAAATATTTGAGATACACCGGGATCACCTTGTCGACCAGCACGGCCTCTTAGCTGTCTATCTACACGACTATTTTCCATATGTTCATTAATAATCACCGCTAATCCACCAATTTCATGAACACCTTGTGCTAATTTAATATCTGTACCACGTCCTGCCATACTTGTAGCCACAGTAACTGCTGCTCTAGTACCTGCTTCTGCAATCATTTGAGCTTCTTTAGAAACATTTTGAGCAATTAATAGGTTATTAGGTATATCTAATTGGAATAGATTAGCCGAAAAATATTCAGCTGCTTCTGCAGTTCTAGTTATTAAAAGAACTGGCTGAGATTTTTTATGTTTTTCAACTACAACATCAATGATGGCTTGATTTTTTTCTTCCATATTTGCGAATACTCTATCTTCCAAATCTTGTCTCTGAATAGGTTTGTCAGTGGGAATCTCAACTACAATTTTCGAATATAATTCAAAAAATTCCTTTTCTCCTTGTTTACCTGTTCCAGTCATTCCTGCAAATTTGTCAAAGAGTTTAAATAAGTTTTGGAATGTAATTGTAGCCATCACACTCTTATCAATAGATAATTCAACATCTTCTTTAGCTTCAATTGCTTGGTGCAAACCTGATTGTAATTTCGTACCTGGAAGCATTCGCCCTGTAATTCTATCTATTAACACAATCTCTCCATTTGATACAAAATAATCTAAATTATAATCAAATAGATACTTAGCTCTCAATGATAAATTGATAATACGAACCAAATCAAAATTAAGTTCATCATATAAATGGTGCACTTTAAAGTAGTCATTTGCTTTATCAATACCTTGTTTTGTTAGCCAAATTTCTTTTTTATTTTTATCTAGTTTAAAATGTTGCCCATCTTTAAGTGTATGTACAAATTCTTTTACAATATCAAATAAATTAGATTGCAATCGTGGTGCACCGGATATAACAAGTGGTGTTTGGGCTGCATCTAAAATGATTGAATCAACTTCATCTAAAATTGCAAACTGTAATTCAGGTAAAAATTTAGTTCGCTTGTGATCTGCTAAATTGTCTGTAAGATAATCAAAGCCCAAACGCCCATTTGTAGTATAAATGATGTCATGTGCATATAGCTTTTGCTTTTCACCAGCTTCATATTCATAGTCTGGAATGTCTATAAATCCCAATGATGCAGTTAAGCCTAACCATTCATACAATGGTTTCATTTCCATGCAATCTCTTTTAGCTAGGTAATCATTAGTCGTAATTAAAAATGCTCTTTTACCTGTTAATGCATTTAAATATAAGGGCATCGTTGCAGTTAGCGTTTTGCCTTCTCCGGTTTGCATTTCTGCTATATTTCCCTGATGCATTACTATAGCTCCTAGTACCTGCACATCTTTAGGGTACATGCCTAATACACGGTAGGCAGATTCTCTTACCACAGCATATACTTCTGGTAAAATTTGATCTAATGTCTCTTTAGATTCCATTATTCTCTTTTTAAATTCTTGAGTTTTTGCTTTTAATGCTTCATCAGTATATTCAGAAAAAACATGACTCATTTTATTGATACTATTTAATGTTTTATTTAGTTTTTTTAACCGCATTTTATTAATAGTATTATCAAATTTACCTGTCATTTTAACACCTCTTTCTGAATTTTATACTTTATTGTGTCTGATTTTATCTATTGTTTTACTAATATCAGTTGATATAGTTGAATGACTGCTCTCTATATGTTGGTCTTCAATAATAATTCGGCGAAATTGTAAATGCTGAAATCCAGCATTCATTAATTCAATTTTATAAGAATAGGCATCTTTTGGATATTCAAACTCAATATCATCATCTTCGATAATCATAGTTTTAATTTTTTCACCATTCTTTTTATATAAAACAATCTTAAAATACACTGATCTTTCAGGTGTGACATCATAATCAAACCTAATTTTATAATTGTTTCCTTTTTTCAATAATGGTAATGAAGGCACTTGTTTATTTGTTGTATAACTTGATAACATGTTCCATTCATGTATCACCATTCCTGAGGGCATCAATGAATTGTCCATGCTGACAAAATTATTATTAAATTTTAGCTTAGCTCCATACATAAAAGTACTTTTATGTACCTTTTTCCAGGTGATATCAAATCGATTATTTTGATTCATACTACTCTCTCCCGAATTGATTATTTAAAATAATATGATAGAAGTTTACAAACCAACTGGTTATCGTTGCTGAGTCATCATTATGTCTACCAGGCACGCCACGTGTCATGACATGCGTTTTAGATTCTCCTAGCACAGACATTAAATCATCAAAAGCTATATCATCATAATCATCATTTTGCATATATGCGATAGCAAAAGTAGTATTTTCAACTTCATTTTGCTTAAATTTTCCCCAAAAACGCTTATTCAAATGATTGATATTTTCCTTACTAAATGTGCCTTCTTGAGACATCAAAATATCTAGTGCTGTTCCAAAATCATTAGGTCGCTTTAGTTTCATATTTTCAGCAATTCTACCAATATTCACTAATGGTTTACCAACAATCACAGCTCTTGGGTTTAATTGTGCACCATAGTATAATGCGCCAAATGACCCCATCGACAATCCAGATAATATCAAATCATCTTCTTTAAAATTTAAATATTCCAATGTTTCTTTAATAACTTTTTTTATGCTATTTTCATAGGTTTCAGAGCCAAGATAGAAGGATCCACCTTCGATTCTAGGGTCCCCAATAAGTAAAAATGGGGCATCTAGACTGTTCATCATAAAATATCCTTCAAACCCTTCTGCTGAACGATAACCACTAAAATATACATTTAATGGCGGCTTTAAATCACCAGGATTGAAATAATGTATAAACTCTTCGCCATTTTCATCGTTATAACGTTGACCACCCATTATAAATTGGCCCATCTCTGCACGAGACCACCTTTTATGGATCGCCCTAAGATGTACAACACCTGTTCCCTTTGCTTTTACTACTATAGAAATATTTGCATCATAAGGTCTTGGCATCAATTCCAAAGGCTGGTTTAAATCATCCTTTGTCAAGGTTATAACATCTTTCGTATGTTCTAATGAGCCAAATGGGATTAATCTAATTACATATTGGACATCAACATTTCCCTCTACAAAAAATTCTGGCCATAACTGTACCATCATATTCTTATCGTAAACTAAGTTTTGGTTCCAGCTAACAATTGGCGTATACGACTCTCCAAAATCTCCAGACAAAACGAGTTCCTTGTTACCTAAGTATTCAAATTCTCCTTCAAAATTAGGATTTACCTCTCCTTTAATTGGCGAGACTTTATCTCCGTATTGCTTAGTAAAAGCACCTGATTTTAATTTATGATGCAACTCATCTGTTGATTTATAAATTAATGGTTTAATAAATTTATATTTTACTCGAGAATCATTTTCGAATTGAAAATCCCAATATTTTTCATCTACATAAATCGTATATGGTTCTCCCACTATTTCAATAACTTTCATCAATTCTTGAGAATATGTTGTTTGAATAAATACTAAATTAAAGGAACCAACTTCATCTATTAAATTTTCAATTGCTTCTTCATAACCACTTTCAAATGTAAATAGTATTGGATCAAGATAATCGATGTACACGTTTTTTTTATCATGGAAAATAGGTTCTAAATCTTCTCCACCGATTTGCAATATATTAAATTTTCTAGCCATATAACTCTCCTTTTATCAAACGGTTCACTTCTCTTATTATCTTAGTCGAACTAAATTCATCTACTAATTTTAGGGAAGATGCATAAGAATAATTCCAATTTTTCAAACTTAGTAAGAAGTAATCTAACGCCTGTATCATATTAGATGAACTTGGTATTATTAACCCGTTTACATTAGGTGTCACATAATCCGTTTCTATCATATTAATTTGAGGTACTCCTGCACTGATTGCGCTAATTTGCAGATATAAATCTGGTTCATCACCCAAATCTATAACTACTCTTAATTGTGACATTGCTCTAATTAAATCTTCTTCAAATATGACCGATTCAATTTTAATTATTTCTATAAATTCCATTTCTTCTTCTAACACATCAGCCATTTCTTCACTTAAAGTTCTTTGTTCTTCATTATATAATTCATTTTTTTCTTTTACTATGTCTGATAACCATTTCGGTGTTTTGCTTGTTATATCTTTCATTAAAATAGTAACTCTATAGTTTTCTTTATTTTTAATATAACTATATAACTGATCTATTACAGGTTCTACTACATCTCTTGATAAATTATCTATCCAAAAACCAATATGCACATCATATAACTGAGAACTTATATTTGGGATTTTTTCAGTATCAAAGGGTGTAATTCTAGACATTTTCATGTTAATTGAATTGTTATTAGCAATAAGCCTACATTCTCTTTCATTTTCTTTTGTGTCAACTAAACAACTTTTTGCAGGTTGCATGGATTGAATTAAATGTGACGTTATTTCTCTATTTCTATTTGAAAATAGAGAAAAACATAATTGATTTGCTTCAAAATACCGTGTAATTAACTGATTATGTCTTCCATCGGAAGCAGCAATAAAATCGTCTGATTGTGTTATTTGATCTGTATAAAATTTTTCAACAATCTCTTCTATTATTTCCAACATATTTAAATATTTACTATGGTCTAATAAATCTTTAACTGGATTGTTAACTAATACTTCTCCTGTTATTAAGTTCTCAGTTAGAATCTTTTCACCCAATACATTTAAATAAGTTTGTTCAACTTCAGTATCATTTTCATATTTAATAATTGAAGATATAAACCCTCTATCGTCAAATATCATCTTTTGTTGTTGCAATCCATTTTCATATTCATGTATATGGAGTACATATCCCTCTTGATTAAACGTAATTTGAGAATACGTATTTTTACCTATAACTGCTTCTACCATAAACGGCGAATATACAAACTCTGTATATTTAGGCCAATTCAAATCTAAGTAATCAATAGCTCTAGGTAATGTGTTTGGAGCACTTTGTAACACATCAAATACAGACCAATAATCACTTTCAAATAAATCATGTCTATGTAAAAACAACCTTAAATTAGGTGAATAATTTAATACTAGTAATTTATATTCATAACCATTTTTCTTATGCATAGACATTAAGCTAATCATGTCATCAAAATCTGTTTTATCCGGCTTATAATAGAAGGGAAGAGTATTGTCTTTCCACAATTTTTGTCCACTATACCACGCTGGTATAAAATATCTCATAAAAAATTCCTCCCTAATATTTGTCTAATATGCTTTTATATCTATCAAAATAAGAATATGCTCTTAATGTTTCAGTTATACTTATACCAATATAAATCAATATAATCAGTTGTATTGAAAAGTATATTTCTTTTGAAAGCTCTGGAACCAATAATGAACAATATAAGGGCACTGCTAAAATCAATGTCACTGTAACTGAACCAAACCAGCAAATTCTTCTTGCTTTTTTATTTAAATATCGCTCAGTTTCTTCACCAGGACTAATACCAGCAAAGTAATTTCCATTTTTTAAAAATTCTTTAGATTTCCTTTTAGTATTGATCAAAAATCTAGATAGTAAATATCCAAAAATGATTTGTATTACAATATATACTGTAATACCTATGGGATTATCAAATCCAAAAATGGCTACATTCATTTCCTTATTCAAAAGTAAGCTTCCAATTAAGTTAATGACACTATTTAACAATAGAAATAAAGATAAACTTATCATTATAGATATACTTCCTGCTGGATTTAATTTCCAGGCAAGATATGAATGTGAAGTTTGTGTAGACATATTCATTATATCTTTATAATGAAGTCGATACTCTGATAATTCTATATAGAGAAGTATTAGAATCGCTATAACTAGTAATCCAATCACAATAAATAATGTTGCTGTTACATTTATACTAGACAGTTGTTGATGAAATAAAGATTTTATTAAACTCATTAATACAATTGGCATTGGCCCACCAATTCCATAAGTCGTATTTTGATCAGCTAACCAGACTAATAGTAATGTCCCTGTTAATAAAACTAATACAAGTAACAGAATATTTGTGCTCTGTATTATATTATTCTGAACATAGGTATGGATAACATAGTATGCTTGTATCGTTGCTATAAGTATTGTTAATAGCCTTTCCTTTATTTGTTTTTCAGAACGAGTCTGCTTAACAATATTATCTACATCTCTATAGTTGAATAGCATGATAATAATCATTGCTGTTAACCACGGGCCTAACCCCAATGAAAATACATTCAATGAGCTTAAATCCCCACCGACATTTGAAACAGCTAATTTAAAAAAGCTATCATGGCTGGATTTAATTGATTCATTACCAATGATAGAAATATTACTTCCAAATATGTATATAAAAAGAATGAACATTGTAAAAATAATTCTTTTGTGTAAAATCTTAAACTCTTTATTTCTTAACATTTTTCCACCTAAAATTCTTATATTTTAATATGAGTGCAAAGAGGCTAAAAACATAATTGATTTACTATCACGTAAACTTAATATTATGTCTTAGCCTCTTTGTTTTACTTCATATTATCATAGATTAAAATCTATAATTATTTTTTATCTTCTTTGTTTTTACGTGATCTTTTCATTAAACCTAATCCAGCAAGCAATGAGAGAACAGCCCCCATTAATACGTTTGTATTATTAGCATCATTGCTATTACCAGTTTCAGGAAGTTCTTTGTTCTCATCACTATTATCTTTGTGATTTGATTGTTGAGCTACATTAGATGAGTTTGTACTTTCTCCAGTTGATGCACTGTTAGAAGTTGCATGTGAAGTGACATTTGACGCACTATCTGATGTGCTTACTGAGTTTGAGTCAGATACGCTTGTGCTTGTTGATGCACTATCTGATGTGCTTACTGAGTTTGAGTCAGATACGCTTGTGCTTAATGATGCACTATCTGATGTGCTTACTGAGTTTGAGTCAGATACGCTTGTGCTTAATGATGCACTATCTGATGTACTTACTGAGTTTGAGTCAGATACGCTTGTTGACGCTGAGTCAGACGCGCTTACTGATGTAGAGTCAGATGCACTTACTGATGTTGAATCAGACGCACTTGCTGATGTTGAATCAGATGCACTTGTTGACGCTGAGTCAGACGCGCTTACTGATGCTGAGTCAGACGCACTTACTGATGTAGAGTCACTTGCACTTGCTGACGCTGAGTCACTTGCACTTGCTGATGCTGAGTCAGACGCGCTTACTGATGTTGAATCAGATGCACTTGTTGACGCTGAGTCAGATGCACTTACTGATGTTGAATCAGATGCACTTGTTGACGCTGAGT
>OBUW01000288.1_pt1 | contig 33611 bp, 12 predicted proteins | sample 1475761 | NCBI WGS metagenome assembly OBUW01 (sample SAMEA2579908, study PRJEB22360) | human gut metagenome | biome: human gut; feature: human-associated habitat; material: faeces | place: Denmark | collected 2008/2010
ACGAGGAGAAGAATTTGTCGCTCCTTTTATACTCAAAAAAGTCCTGTATATTAGCCCGTAGTTAAAATGTGTGACCCCTCAACGTCTTTGCTGGTTACATTCCACACAATTGATCTTTAAGAAAAACATATTCAACGTTCTTTACACGATTGAGCAATAGCATTAATTGAATGGTTTAAGGTACTCTTATTTCGAAACCCCTTTGTAAGTGCTACAAAGCAAAAAAAGGCTTTACAAAAACATGCTATTGTTGCAGCTATACACAACTACAAACTAATTTAAAGATCGTCTAATTTCTCTGATAGCTTATCCAATTTTATTCTTGTTAACCTGACGATTTCTTTCAATTCTTGTTCACCATATTTGGACTTCAAATCAGAATCATCCATCTCATCCAAACTTGGAGTTTTGTAATTCAAATTGAGTCTCCCCTCACTACGATTGTTTAACCATGACCAAAGAGATAATTCCTCTTGTCTTTTCAACCTTTCATTTTTAAAGCTATTTTCAACTGTAGGCAACAATAAATACTTATTGTCTCTGATTTGAATTCTGGATGCATATAAATAATCATTAGGAATAAGTTCAATGTATTGTTTGGGAGATGTCGATGTCAACCTGTTGAATACTGAGACCGTAGTTAAAAACCCAATTAAAACAATAATGAAACCAACAACAGTGTTGCTCAAAAATGGAATTGGTATCAACCCACCAATAGTATCCACTAACGTCATAAATTGTTCGCTTATTGATTTTGGCGTTTCTGACTGTTCCACTTTAATGACTTCTTCTTCTTCCTGTTCTTTCTTAAGAGTTCCCTTTCTACTTCTCGATTTACGCTTTCCATTAGCACCTTCCTTTTTATCACTACCTTGAGAAACTATCAGGTTGATGGTGCTAATCATACTCTTCATAGAATCCTTTTGTCCTTCAATGGTACCTTTTTCAATTGCACCTTTAATCCATGACTTCCCACTCCATTCAATAGATGTGACAACATAGACTTTTGTTTCATTGTTAGCAGCCCAACTTAAAAATATTTTGGTTTTCACTTTAAATGAATTCCCACTGGGGACATCAGGTGTTTGAGTAGTTTGCTCAACTTCATAAAACTTTTCTGGTTGATACTCAATCAATTTATCCTCAATATTACATTTCGTTTGTTTTGGACCAATTGGACCCGATAATGGTTTGGTATATGTATAGCTTCGTTCTTTATTTTCCTTGGTTAAAGCTTTAATTTTAGATTCAGAAATGTCGAAATTTTTCTGATCCTTTAAAATCCTTATGTACTTGGAAGTGTCTGTACCAAACATAATCAAATAAACAGCTCCTGGTGGTGCCTTAATTGTGTCTTCGGAAATGAATGTTTCACTAGATTCCTTGGAGTAACCAGTTTCAGTAGGTGCGTGTGTCAACGGACCAACAATTGGTAAACCTTTAAATGTGTTTCCTGAACCTGAAGTTGCAGCCACGTCGCCATCTTTTGACTCGCTTGCATCGCTGGGCTTTCCATCTGACTCAAAATCATCACTCTCCAAAGATGCATCATGGCCAGAATCATTTGCGTCTTCATCCTCATCAAACAGGGAATTATCATTGTCCTCGTCAGATCCACCTAGTCCATCAGAATCACTAATATCCAAGCTGTTGGTGTCGTCATCACGGCTCGTTGATGAAAAGTTCGAAACCCTTGATCCTGCACGGGCTCTTCTTTTACCTTTGTTAATTTGAGCTTGTAATTTTTTAGGGTCAATATCACTATTCTCCAACAATACTCGATGCCAAACATTGGTTATTAAATCAAATGTGCTGTCACGACTCAAAAAAGTGGCAAATACATACTTTTGATGCAAAGTACGAATAACTATCCCATTGGGGAATAAAACTGCCGTCGATTTTTTTTCAATTTGAATAACCTCTTGAAGTGGGATGACCAAATTTGTAACCCAACCTAAAATATTTGAATTAAAGCAAACATAATGATCACTCAAATACATTTTCCCTTGAACTAAAATATCTTTGGACACAGCACAACTGAAATCATCAATCAATTTCTCCTTAGTGGGCAATTTTTTGAAATTCTGATGGAATTCTTTATTTCTCTTTTTCAGAGCATGCTTTATCTTTTTGGTATAATCAACAATGTCTTCGATGTTTTCTGTATCGAAATTACCTGGAAGCACCCCCGAATCATTATCATCAACTCGTCCATTCTCAGTTATTGTTGAATTTCTATTTGGATCATCTGAACTTTTTGCCATACGGGAATCTGCTACCGGGCTTTTCCCAAGTGATGATGGTCTTTGTGGAATACTTATCAAACTGCTATTGCTTCTGTTTAAGCTGCGACTTAAGAGTCGTCTTGTGTCACCTCCATTTAGTGACCCTGAGTTGGGCATAAGTTCAGGAGTTGTAGCTCGTTTGGTAATGCTGTCAGCTGATCTGAAAGACGGCCTTCTTGAGCCCATTCCGAGTTCTTCACGTGCAAATTTATTGTCAAAATCAGCTAAGGACAAGTCTCCATTTCCTAATGTATTTAAAGGAGATTCTCTAACTGGCTCAAATTGAACATCATGTGTAAGTGAATGAATAGATTTTAATTCTGTAGAGTTTGTAATTTGTTTATTCTCCAAAGAATCAACATCTGCCGAAGCTGTAGCTGCTCCGTCCACCAACGAAGATTTCGAACCTTCGTGTTTAACTCCTCTCAATAATGTATCCAATTTGCTGGAAAATGAATGATCTTTTTTCTTGTCTTCTGGAGGAGGCGATGGTGGTGTTGAAGAAATCATTTTATTGGCAGCGGCATTCAATAAACTCGACAAAAACCCATTTGATTCTGATTTTGGTGGTTGTGGTTGTGGTGAAGTGCCAGTTTCTTGATTACTAAGTTGACTTTTACTGGGTGAATGAGGAAATGGTTGCTTAAATGATGACGTCGTCGATGATCGATCAGTGGTGTCTTTGGTGGGAGGGTTTAGCAATAGTTCTGATCCTTGTGCACTTGCTAACTTGACATCAAATGAAATAGCAGGATCGTTTTGATCTTGTCTAAGTGCAATTCTATCCTCCATTGAATTCATTTTATCATGTGACAGTTGATCAATATTGGTTTGAGTTTCTTGATTTTCTGGAAGGTTATACCTTCTATCTTCGTAGGATGTGTCTGCAGTGGATAGTTTGGGTTTCTTTACTTTAGAGGAATTTGAACTTGATACAATTAGGGAGTTGCTCTTTTGAGGAGATGGTGAAAGTGGTCGAGTTTTCTTTGAAGTTGAATGAGATCTGTTCAAAGCGTTTACCATTCCTCTAAATTCAAATGAATTGTCAGATGAACCGTGACTATTTCTATGATTTTGATGTTGAAAAATATTAAACGACCGTCGATGATGTTTTGACGGCGATTTGCTTTGTGTGGATTCTGTTGTATCAATACTGTTGTCTCCTTCCTCCTCTTTGGCTTTTGACGATTTTTTCCCTAGTAGTTTCAAGGCCATTTTTCCGTCTCCCGTGTTTTTTAGTGCTGAATTCCTTTTCTTTTTTTGTGCTGCCCTCCGCCGTCTACAGTTTGTTTCAGTATGTATGAGTATTTGAGTCTGTGTTTTTCTTACTCAAAGTTTATCGTTCCAACAATGTAAATATATGTGGATTCCCAATATATAAACTTAATTCTATAAATCTAATAAAGAGTAATTTTGTAGAAAGTAAAAGACTGTTATTTTATAAGCCTTATTGTTTAATTTTTTTTGGTTTGAAGGAAAAGTGCCAGTTTTTTTTTTCCGGAGATGCTTTAACAAGTATTACTGGTATATAATGCCGGTTGTTCCTTTAAATTGCTACAACGCTCAATACTGTTTCAGCAAGAATCAAGATTTGTCATAAATTACCAATTTAGTCCCAGTTCACGAAATTTATCTAAAACAATTAGTAAAAAGTGGAGGTTTTATATAGAGGGTTTTGTTTGCTACATAAATGATTCTAGTGGGTCTAGTGTTCTATTATTATTCTTTATGGTTGCTTTAATTATGCCATGTCGTCTATCAGTCATCCTTCACGACACCAAAACATGCAGAACAAAGGCCAACAACAATAATAATAGGTGTTGTTGATTTCGTTTTTTCGTCTCAATTGTGGCACGGGGGAAGAGGTTTACTAACATTTATACCCCTATCTTTCCACAAATATGAGATTTTCTCAACATTTCTCACATAAATTGAGACTCTACTACTACTTTTTCTTCTTATCATTATTTCCAGAGTTCTATATTCATGAAACTGAACTAGAAAGATTTAAAAAGATCGAAGAATACATATATTCTTTTGATAAAACTAAGGAATCTAAATAGATTAAAGAACTGAAGTGACGATAAAGGAAGCGAATACAAAAAATCATTTAATCAACCAACATGTTTTTTTTTTTGAAAGCAAAAAGGATTAACTGGGATATAAAGATATTTTTTAATAAAAAATGAACGTGGAACCAACTTAGAAAAGAGGGCTTAATATTTGTTTAACTTGAGAAGTCAAACCCAAGTTGGCATCGTAGTCAACTGAGAAAACAGAGACTGAAGATTGACAGTTGGTGTGTTCAACGATAAAGTTTTCTGATGGTAATGAACAGTCACCATTGTTACAAACAGTAAGACCATCCCAACTTTTTTGACCCCAGGTAAATGAGTTAGAGGTTTCATTGTAGACCAAGTTGGCACCAGCAGCATATTGACCAGTCAATCTAGTGAAAACCCATTTTGGATTAGTACAAGTTTCATTTTCGTAACCAACTTTTGGGAAGTTAACGTTCAAACCAACACCGAGACCAAGAGCTCTTGGGTTGTTACCTTGAGCTTTGAAAATTTGATTAACAAATTCAACAACCTTGTTAGCGTAAATGGTAGATGGTTCTTTGTTGTCTTTCAAATCCAAGCTATCTTTGAAGAAGGAGTTGTTGGAGTTTGAACCAGAGAAAGCAACACCTGGAATACCTCTGTAGATACTGGTGTAAGTAGCACCAACAGTACCAGAAATGGTGAATAAACCTGGAGACATGTTAGTACCTTCATTTGGACCAGAAACAACCAAGTCAATAGTAACATTGTCACCGTATTTTGGAATAACGTAGTTGATACCGAAAACAGCAGATGAGGCTGGAGTACCGTTGAAATACCAAATATGGTTATCATCGACTTCGTGACCCCAAGATGGAGCACCAGCTGGTGGGTAATTGAATTCACCGTTGGTTTGTAAAGTTGGGGAAGTTGGAATATCAAATTTACCACTGAAACCAGATCTTTGAGAAACTGGAGCAACCAAGAAAACATTGTGACCAGCTTCTTTCAATTTGTAGTAAGTGGCTCTGATGTTGGTAGCTTGCCAACCATCATCGTTGGTTAATAAAATGTTTTTAGCCAAAGCACCGACTGATAATAATAAAACTAAAGCGGAAGTTAAGAATTGCATTGTAAGTTGATTTGTTTCTCAATGTAGTCTATGGAAGTATTTTTAAAAAAAGAATGAAAAAAAGGAAAATATGATAACTGAATGATATTCTAAGATCGGGATATAGAAGGTCTATTTATACTTGTGAAACTCAATTGACTTGTTGTAAGTAAACAAATCTCATTGCTGATAAATATATAAGATGTAGAAATATCCCATTATGTGACAGAAATTTTAAAAATGAAAAAAAAAAATTTAAATTAATAAACTTACTAATCCCATCGGAATCAGTTGCATCTTTTCTTTGTTTTCTATGGTATGCGGTTATTAAAACCATTCGCTAATAACCGATTTCATCGTACACATGTGTGTGTGTGGTTCTCTTTTTTGATGCCATTCATTCATTCGTAGTTGCAAAATTCCTGCACTTTAAACGTCATTTTGTAATGTAAAAAATGTAAATGCATGTCAGTTTAGATAATAATTAATTAATTAAGCATTGGTTTTGTGTAACTATTAGTTGTGAACTTTTCCTGTTAGATAAAAAACGTGGGTATCTTGGAAAATGAGTACGGTTTTATCGATTACTAGGAATACCCCCCCCCCCCCCCAATAAAATAATTTGTAGAATTCTCCCCCCCCGAACTAAATTAATTGGAAAACAGAAAAAAAAAACCAAGTGGCTTCAAACCATATTCAAAGTTTCTATTATCACCGGTCTTTATTGGAATTTAATTATCAATTGAACAAAAAAGAATGAGAGAAAGAAAGAATCTTACGGGATTAGTATATGTCAATTTGACAGGTAGATTTTACAATAAACCAAGAATTTTTTTAGAAGACGCTAAATCTCTTGGTGTAATTGTTATCTCTCACAAATAAGGGCCTGGAAAAATGCAAAGAGAATTCTAAACATGTAAAAGCAATTGAATTTGAAATTCCAAATACTGTTGAACAGAACTGATATTCATGGCAGCCGATTCCTTAATTATTCGATCCTATTTTGAAATTTTAATTAATTGCATAGACAAGAAAATAAGTTTAACTAACTTCTATCCCTTTTTCATGTTGTTAACTCCCTTATTTCAGTTGTTAATTGAGTTTTAAAGTTTCTTTTTTTAGAATTTCAAAGAAATCCGCTAAATGGGTTTAATGAATCTATGTAGAAGACTAATAGGTTTGTTTTCTTAAAAGGATTAATTTGGCTAATTTTCGTTCCGAATGGGAAATACCTAAAGAGGTCAATATACGGATTAAAGTTTTGTAAAGCCCATTGGTTCGAAGAAACTTTAATGGATGTTTTTGGAGGGGGGCATTGTCTTTATCGGAGTAATTTATCTACCAATACTATACATTTTCGTATAAATTGTTGACCACGTGAATGGCTCAAAACAGAATCTTGGATAACTTTTGGACAAATTTAGCGAAAGTTGTTTCCGAGAAGCTACAGGTTTGTAACTAAGTACTCACCAATAAAATTTAATCCATTTTAGCAAAAATTCTAATGAAAAAAAATGTACATATATTTTTTAGATGGCATCAGTTGTGATGGGTATGTACACAATTATTGAAAAGCAATGTATTTATCTAATACTATAGTTTGTTTACAATATAAATATGTCCCACGTTTTCACAGATCTATGAACATATAGATCTTTGGATTTTTGTGATACAATTGATCTTTCTATCTCTCGGAAACTCTTATTCCGATTTTAACACTCATAACGTAAATATTCTACCTTAATGTGGATTAAATCTTTTCATTTTCGGTATTTAAAACAATAAACTACTAGAATATTTAGAAATGATTTAAATTCTTTCCTTTTCTTTGTATCTCTTGAATATTTAAAATTAGTTGTGTGGTTCCAATCCAATTGTTGCAAAATGGAAACTAGAATTAACCCCGAAAAAAAAATAAAACAAAACTAAAGTTAAACTTATGAGAAGAGTATTCCGCATTAACATACCTAATTAAGAAGTCTACAAATGGGTAGTTTGTTTGTTTGTTTCTCCACTCGATAATAAAAATTTGAACCGCTGGACAAAGAAAAAAATTAATGAATTTTTTGATGTGGAGGAGAGAAAAAAATTGCACAAGCAAAGTCTAGTTTCTAGTACTAGTCTTGGAAATAATAGTAGTAGTGGCAGTAATAATAATTTATTCAAAACCATTCAGATTTTTTTTTTTCGTTGTTGACCTGGAGTAATATTAGAATCAAACATCAATCTAATAGCAACTTAATTAATTATTTACCCTCATCTCATAGTGTTGACGTTCCCATTTACAGATATATAACAACTGGACGCTTATTTTACCTTGATATACTTATACGATACTAAAATGGCAATTTTTTCTTCATTGGCGGGGTTTTTCAATAGAAATAAAAGAAAGATCTTCATTACTAGTGCTGTTACAGTGTCTATATACCTATTAATCAATGAATTTGTCATTAAAAAATTCAGAAATTATCAAAATGCATTGAGACAAGAATTGTTGTTCAAACAACAAATAAAGCAACGATTCATTCAAACACAACAAGATTGTTATTACACCATATTGGCATTATTACCAGTATTAGCTGCCCCCATAATTGACTCATTGCCAGTTGAATTAATTACCCAAGCATTAAGGTTGAAAAAGAACAATTCCCTGCAACAGGTAACCAGTGGCAGCAATAGTGAATTGACTGCTGATAATTTGAACCTTTTGGACAATAACAACAACCCAGAACTGAAATTGTCTATTTATATGAGCAAAAGTAAAACTGAATTATGGAATTTATTGAAAATCAAAACAATTACTAGAACATTAACCTTATTATACACAGTTTCTGGGTTATTTTTGATTACAAGATTACAATTGAACATCTTGGCCAGAAGATCTTATTTGGAGAGTGCTATTCAAATGGCTGGTGTCAAATCAACAAATAATGACATTGATCCACATGAAAATTATATAATTGAACAAAGTTACCTTTCATTAAGTTGGTGGTTATTAAATAAAGGATGGTCAAATTTGAGTTCCATCATTGAAGCATTAGTGGTTAAAAAATTTGAAAAAATCACTCCAAAAACAGAGTTATCAATTAATGAGTTTGAGTTTGATTTAATTGAAATAATAAATGAAATCAACTCAAACAATAAGGAATACATTTTAGCCAATCTTTTCCCTATCAATTATTCTGATTTATTGGAAACTATATTAAACACCAACTCCGATTTGATCCACCATTTGGATTCACCAGAGTCAAATTTAATCAAACTAATCAATGAAACTAATGCAATTATGTTAGACAACAACTTGTATTTTTTCGATTTATTAAATGCATTAATCATGAATACAGTATCTACATTGACAGCTAATCTTTCATTCAGTTTAGGAGCCAATAATAGCTTGAACAATAGCTTATTAATGGCCTCCTCCGGTAATTTGGCTGCCCATGGAGAGAACCCAAAAATAGTGGATATCACTCATAACGATCAATCATTTAAATTGGCCAGCTTTTTGGCACAACTTTCGGTTCAGAACAATATAATGATAGATAATGACAACTTGAAAACTGAGGATATACTGCCAAAGCATGAGAGTGATCTTGAAGAAATCCTCAATAGTTTGAATGGAGGTACCAATGAATTACCAACTGAATCATATGGAAATGTGTATATTAATAATTTGAACCAGTTAGAGGAATTAGATGATTTTAGTGCTGGCATATATTCCAATTTTGAATAAATGTTGGAATTGCAATGCTTTTGTATAGTGTTGTAAAATGACAGTTTATTTTAAATAATTATATTCCTCATGTTATTTTATTGAGAAGTAAACTCTAAGGAAACCACCACTATAGCTGGTAACCTCATCTATAAATAATTAACTACGAATATACTCTGTCTAGAAGCGTCCTCCCTACGGTGTTTCAGTATTGAATGGTCTCTATTTCGTTCTGCTACTATTCTTTTTTTTTGGTATATTAGCAGTGTACAATTGAACACAGACACACACATATCACCAAAGGACGCTAAAAAATAATTAAAGGTTAAGTAAGTTGTAAGACGAGGAGAAAAAAAAAAACCAACTGTGTGTAAAAAGTTATGTGACGTGACTTAACATACTCTTTCTTTTCACAGACAACAGTCAATATATCTATCAATTCAATCAAATATGTCATCTCCTAAGGTTATTATTGTTTCTTCAGATAATGAAAAGTTCCCAGTTGAACCAAAGATTGCTGAAAAGTCCATTTTGATTAAAAACATGATCAATGATTTACATCCAGACGGATTGGAAGAAGATTTTGAAATTCCAACTCCTAATGTTAGAGCCAATGTATTATGTAAAGTGTTAGAATGGTGTGAACATCATAAAAACACTGTATTTCAAGATGATGAAGATGAAGATGCTAAGAAATCTGTGCCTGTTGAAGAATGGGACAGAAATTTCTTGAAAGTTGATCAAGAAATGCTTTACGAAATTATCTTAGCTGCCAACTACTTGAACATCAAACCATTATTGGAAAGTGGATGTAAGATGGTTGCTGAAATGATCAAGAGTAAATCACCAGAAGAGTTAAGAAGAACTTTCAACATTATCAACGATTTCAGTCCTGAAGAAGAAGCTGCCATTAGAAAAGAAAATGAATGGGCTGAAGATAGATAAATTAAGGGAGGAGACGTGTACCGACACGGTGGACTTTAAAATCTTCTTGACATCTATTAAACAGAAATAAATAAATTCGAAATTGCTATATTTGTTGTTTGTAGTTTTTGCAAATATATAAAGAAATATATACATATATTTATGTGTATGGATACTTGATAGTCTGTAAATGTAAGAACAGGACCTAACAGAAGGCGTAACAGTAGTGAACAATTTGTGGCCAAAGGATTTGATGCAAGGTACACTACTATCCTACTTATACACAATTTATCGCAAAACAAAAAAATTTAAAGAAAACGATCATACAAAAATTTTTCCTTCTCATTTTTTTTTGTATTCCACAATTAAGTTTTTACAACCAATTTTCTTTTTTTTTGTTTTTTTTGTCCCTTTCTGCCAAAAACCTAACAAAGTTCCAACAACAACAACAACAATAACAACCATTAAACCAACATTCACACACATCTATACCACTTCATAATACATATATAACGAAACAAAGACATTTATTTTCTGGTTGTTTCTTATTACTGGGTATTAAATAGTATATTTGACAGTTATTTTTTTTAAAGAGTGTAACCACTTTAATTGTTGAATATAACGATTTGCACCAAAAAAAAAAATTTAGTGACAGTTTGAAAGCTAACGAACAACCACCTATAATCAAGAAAAGCAATACTGTTAAATCTTCTTGAAGAGTTGACTTAAAACTGAAGCATTATATAAAGTTTTGTTTTTGTATTTTTTTTTTTTCAATTTTTTAATTTAATAGTTATTAATTTAATTGTTCCCAGATTGGCTAATACAGTTGATATAACTGGTCACAATGAATGAGAATGAGAAAGAATCCAAGAATGTCAAGTTAGGCGTACTTGAAGAAGTGGCTAATATGTCAGTGGATGAGTTGACTAATCTTGAACAACAATTGGCTAGTGAATTCAACACATTGAGTAAAGAATACCTTGAGAGTCGTTTATCACGAATTAACACCATATTAGATAAATTAAATAGTCTGATCAAATATGCAACTGCAAATGACAAAAGTTGGTTAAAGATTTACAATTTTGAAATCGAAACTATAAATAGTATAATGACAAACACAGAAGATTTAATAATATCCAATAATGGAGATTTGAAAAACAAACCTGATTTGTTAAAATCTATTGATGAATATCAAGAAGAATTGAAGGAAATTTTTAAAAACTTACAAAGTCCTTTTGATTTTGATAGTACTTTCAGGTATGATAACGACGATAAATTGAATGATGGCAGTAATCCGAATTTATCAAAATTACCTTTTTCCCATTTATTTAACGATTACTTTAAAAAACATCGTGATGCTTTGAATGCAATTATTAAAGAAAAGGATTATCAAGCCAATTTGCTTCATAATAATCTGTACGGTAATCGGGTCATTCTATGGAAACAATACTATAACAAGTTAAATCAACAGAAACAAAAGTTGATTGATAAGACTAATGATCAGTTGAATCAATTATACAAAGACTACTATCATTTGAATGAGCAAAAGAATCTAGATTTTTCAGAACGACATTATTATAGGTCTTTGTTAACCCCGAAAGAACTAGCTACTACCATTGATGACAGTATCAATACCGTGGATACACAGGATGTTGCAGCAGTACTTGAGACCAACCATGATTCTAATTATGTTGAATTAGATACTAGACACAAGAGTAAGAATAAAATTGAGATTTCTGACATTCGAAAAAAGATCATTGATGAAGATCAAATGTTGAATAATATTAGCTGCGGTATTAAGCGATCATGGGATGAAACTGATACTAATACTAGTATAGACCCTTTGAAAAGGAGTCGTTTTAGTTTAACTGATGCAGAAGCCATTGAAGATCTACTACTGATTAGACACAATATTACCAAGCAAAATTCACACCATGAACAGAATAAAAATCAACAGAAGGAAGGAATTGAACAGAATCAAGAGAATCAACTGGAGGAAGTTGATATTGATGAAGCAGAAGAAGAAGAAGGCCAGGAACAATCAATACAGCATAATCAAGAAGGCGTAGAACGAGAAGGAGAAGAAGAAGAAGAATATGGAGAAGAAATGGACTCCGACAATGATAGGGAAGAGACAGAAGCACCAATAGAGTCGATTCTAACATCTGAACAAAAAAATCAACGTGAACTATATAAAGAAATTATATTCAAAAATGATACTACTGAAGGTATGAAAATACAAGGTTTACCTCCATTGGATTGTTTCCCCAGATTTTTCAATTAAAAAAAGGGAGAGAATTTTAATATACACCACCAAGATTTCATTTGCTTTTAGGTTAGCAACAATATTGTGTACGGTTTATTTTCAGCTTTTATGTAGTTACTTACTTAGTTACTTACGTACATACATATATAGTTGGACAATATTCTACCGATTAATCTTGTTCCAAAAGAATACTAGCATTTTTCAAATTAGCCTCCTCTATAGTTTTATCCAAAGAATCTATAAATTTAAATGCTTTGTTGGAGCTATTGGATAAAATAAACCTATCATCAGGAGAATTTAAACCATATTCTTGGAAATCATTTTGTAATACATATTTCAACCATTCAAATATTGATTTAACTTGAGCATCAGGATTTAATTTACGTACTAATCGTTTACCATTAGGAAATCTGATTTGAATTCTAGTGAATGGTTGTTCCGTGGGTTCCAGATGATCGATTGGAGTTATAGCTTCAAATGGATCTTTTGGTATTTCTGGTTCTTGTGGAGTGTCCAATGATGGAGTTGAGATGACATCATCTGGTATAGCACTATCACTATCACTATCCAATTCAATGGCATCATCAATAGTATTTCCCGATTTATAACTAGTGTTATTATTATTGTCCACGTTATTATCTATAATTGATTGTTTCATGGCCAATTCAATTTGTTGTTCTTCACTTAAACTAGTAGGATCAATTTTCACATCATGATGTACTAAAGGATTCTTAGACCCAGGAATTAATGAAAATGAATCTAAAAACTTATATGTCTGTTCAATCCATTCATTTACCAAGGGAACTTGACCATCAGTCCATTTATGTACTCTTTCCCCTGTTAATGGATCCAAAATAGCAATATGAGGGAACGTATCAACATGATAAAAGTTAACGTATGATTGCCCATTAACAGAATCAGTTTGGTATTGTAAAAATATGAAGTTTTGTTTGACAATTTGTTTGATTCTTTCATTAGACCAAAAATCTCTATTTAAAACTTGACATTGAAATTCCAGTGAATCTTGAATATTTATTAGAATCCATTTTTTCAATTGTCGACCTTGATATTTGGCTTCATCAAGATTTAATACAGATATGATATCAAATGGTGGACGGAATAAATTTGCTAATCGTCTTTGTGTTGATGATAGTTCTTGATGACGATTTTGTCTCAATTGTCTTCTACGACCCGTTATTCCTCCCACAGCACCATTATAGTGTCCTTGTTCATCGTCATCAGAGTCTAACACTTGTATATCATGTGAGTCGTGATATTCAATATCATCATTGTCATCGTCATCAATTTCTTCAATTCTATCATCATTATTATTATCATCATTATAATCGTCAAATCCAGGCATCATACGTTGTTGGAAATCAAATCGTTGGTGGAAAACACCTTGGTGTCTATTACCAAAAATATCACTTGGTCTAGTAATACTTGGTTGTTGATTCATAAACCCTGGGAATCCAACGTTCTCCACCAAAGTTTCGTGTCGATGGACATTTGCATCGGCTTCACGGACATTATCATCTGTATTGTCGTTAGCACGGTATGCTTCTTCTTGTAATCGTTTGGCAAATGCTTCATCTTCATCCTCATTGGCAAATGTTATTGGATTGGTGCTATCACTAGTATTGTTGTTGTTGTCTGTTGTTGAGAGTTTACTCCCACCGTGTTGACCCGATTCCATATATAATGTCACTGCCAATTCTAAATCGCCACCAGCTACTTCTAAAAACTGTTTGGCGACAGATTCATCTTCTAAGCCTGTAACAGCAAGAAAAGTGGGTATACTTTCATCCATGATTTAAGTTTTTTTTGGAGCGGAGTAGAAACTGAATAGTGGTTGTCTAATGATATGTATATTTGGTTGGGTTAATGGCAAATCAGTATATATATATGGATTAAATTAATGTCGAACATGCAAGAGGAAAAGGCAAACCGAAGAGAGAGAAAGAAGAAAAATATCCAGACTGTTTATTTTGTCGTGTGCCTTTGACAGAGCTAGCGACATTTATTCAGTTTTCAAACTCCTTTTTTGCCACCTATAAACAAGAAGTTTAAAGCTATCGTTGTTGTTAGGTCTTGTAAACTGATATACCTGTTGGTTAGTGTACTGAAATTGCATCATTAAAATTAATTAATAATGTGATGTGTATCTAGCAATTTTTTGTATGATAACGAATAGATATATCATCATCGACACACACCAAGGTTGAAAACAACTACGTGTGAAATACCAAAAAATGGAAAGCTTGAAATTATCAATTAGGGAAATAAATAAACAAAAAATAACAAAGAAGAGTAAAGTAGAAGATTGTTATTTAGTCAATGATGAAATAGAGCATAAGATGGTTTTCTGTATATGTATTCTATTGTTACGGTATACACATACCATAAGGAGTAATAATAATAATAAGGAGTTGTTGTTAAGTTAATTTGTAGTAACATGTTGGGGAATTAAATAAAATGTGGGATTTGGTTGTTTGTTTGTTGGTTGCTTTTTTTTAGTATCATTTACACTACTAGTAAGTTTAACTTTGAATAAACTGACAGGGGATGGATGGATGGATGGATGTTGATGGGATCGACTCCACAATTCAAAAAAACAAGTCTGCTGTTTATTGGACACGACCTCATTATATTATTATCATTAGCATCATACCAATTGTCTCCTATCTTTTAAAACTCAACCAAATTATTATTACAATTTGACTTTATAGTTGATATTTTGTAATTAACTTTCTTCTATATTCTAATCTCATACCCCTTTATTATACATTTATATATATACTCTATTCTAACTTCCTTTGGTTCTTTGTGGTTTTTTTTTCACTTATTTCATATATTTCATATCATATCTTTTATCAAATTCCCCTGAAGAGTATTGATTATTTGATATTTACGGCTTTACTTTCTTTTGGATAGTGTTTTGAATTGAATTGCAATCAATTTATAACTAATATATCAAAAAGTATTTGTGTGGTGGCTCTTCTTTTGCTTTTGTTGTTTTTTTGGCAGCCCTACTTTTTTGCTTAGCTTTCCAATTTTCTTTTTTTTTTTTCATTGTTCTACTACCCAAAAAAAAAAGAATAGTGTGAGTGATTAATAGGAGAGAGTGAAATAAGTGTGTGTGTACGTGTGACTAAAAGCAGATAACAATAGACATTTTTGTTTGTTTGTTAGAGAGTGTGTGTGACCAAAAAGCAAAAAACGAACAGATCAAAATCCCATCTTTCCTTATATATAATTAGGACAGAGAGACAGAGACAGAGAAGAAAAAAATACTCATTTCTAAAAAGGCAAACCCAACCCAACAAAATTATTTTACATCAACCTTCATTTCAAGCATTCTAAGCATTCAAATTATCAACAGATACATTCATCCAACTGTCTGATTCTCAAAAGTCAAAATAAGAAAAAGAAGAAGAAGATTTAAAAGGAAGTTATTGTATTTATTACTCGCTTCTTATCTCCTTCAAAACCCCCAACCCTTTTTTTCTTTTTTGATCCTCCAGAATTTTTTTTTATATTAATCAAATCATCTTGCCTTTTATTATTATTATTATTAATTTTTTGTTTTTTAACGTTACTGTCATCTTTGCATATTCATCTAATTGATCCAACATTTCAATATTGCTTTGGTCTCATTTCTTTTAGTTGATTAATCAGCCAAATTACCAATCAATACTACTTGCATTTTTGTTATTACAACCATCATCACTGGGTTTTCCTTTCCTTATTTTTTTTTCATTATTATCATCTATATATTATTCATTCTTGTTATCAACTACTATTATCCAATTAATGTCCATTTAATATTATACTTTTTACGAAATTTCTGAAATTGAAACAAACAAACAACCCAATAAATAAATAAACGAATAAACGAACTTACAAACGAACTTACACACAAATTACAACAACTCATAAACCAATAAACATACATTTGAAATCATAGAACAATTTTTATTGCATTTACTAAGTTAGGTTATTAAATTTTTTTTCAAAAAAAAAAAAAACTTCCCCTTTCTTCATTTTACGACTATTACAGCTACAGCTACTACTACTACTACTATTACTATTAATAGCATAATAATTATTATTATTCCTATTATACCAATTTCACTTAGCAATGGAACAATTTGAACGATATGACAAGGGCGAACTATTGCGAGATCGATATCTAAAAGTTAATGATATAAGTGAAGGTTCTTACGGTTTAGTGTCAGTCGCCAAAGATACGCGTAACAATGACTGTTTGGTTGCTGTTAAGTTTATCTATCCAGTTGATTACAAAAAGGACCATCAACTTCTTGAAACTACATCAAGACCATCCTCAAGTCCTGCGAAAATGAGAAATAACGGGAACAACAAAAATGAATCTGATAGTCATGATCTGCAACAAAAATCCAATGTCAGTAAACCAACAAGAGAATCTATTTTCAATACCTTGTATAATGAGGCACAAAAGGAAATCAAGTTCCACAAAATTCTTGGTGATCATCCTCATATTTCTAAATTGTATGATCATTTTGATACTTGTTTGATTTTGGAATTCTGTTCTCGAGGCGACTTGTATGAAGCAATTCATAGTGGCAATGGTCCCGTTACCACTCCAGATATCAAGGATGTATTCCAACAAATCTTAACTGCAGTTGAGTATTGCCATTCTCGTGGAGTTTATCATCGTGATTTGAAACCAGAAAATATTTTAATTGCTGAAGATTGGTCTATTAAGATTTGTGACTGGGGGTTAGCCACAACATCAAAGATTGTCACTAATAAAGATGAATTTGATATTGGATCAGAAAGATATATGGCTCCGGAATTGTTTGATAACAATTTAGAATCTTATGATGCTTCGAAAATTGATATTTGGTCAGTGGGAGTCATTTTATTAACATTAGTTTTCCATAAGAACCCATTTCAAGTTGCAAATTATTCTGATAAGAGATTCATTCAATTTGTTAACAATAGAGAAGCATTATTTGATATTTTTTCAACCATGAGTGGTGATTTATTTTCAGTATTGAGGTTTAGTTTAACAATTGACCCTGATAATAGAGATTTAAAGGGATTTTTGGATGAATTGATGCTGTTACGGTACTTTACTATTGATGAAGAATATTGGGCTAGTGAATATGATGATGATGGCGACTTAGAAGAAGAAAGAGTGGGAGGCGAAGGGGAAGAAAATGAAGGGTATTACGATGATGACGATGATGATGACCACGATGAGGAAGAAGATCTGGAAGAATTTGGATTTTTTGATGATTATGAAGATAAGTTATCGGTTTCACCTCAAAAGTTAGTGGAAATCAAGGCTACACCGGTAACACCAGTAACACCAATTTCCAATGAACCAATGACTAATCAAAAACTGGAGATTAATCCAGCTCCTCAAGTTTATGTTTATAAATCCAGTTTACTGAAATCACCGGTTGATATGACACCGCCAATCCCTCATAATCGTAGAGCTGATGCATTGTTATCAACAAATACTGATTTGAAACCTATACCAATACATGGAACTGCTGGGTTCAAGTTCCATCGTAATACAAGGAAACCATTGAATGTTGCTTCGTATACTCAAAACTCATATATGAACAATCGATTCAACAATACTGGTAGTTCTGGTTTCAATGCCAATTACAATAGTAATAGTTATAATAATAATAACAACTATAACAGCAAATTTAACCGAGAAGATTTTTTCACTCCAAAATCAGTTTTCAATCATTATTTGGACAAATATGGAGAACAGAAATTTGGTAAGCAATCCGCATTTGCAGATGGCTATAAAAAGCATTCACCACCTCAACGATACAAAAAGAGAACTTGGAAGAAGAATAATAATCACAAACGTAAAACGGGTTATCAGCAACAACAACATGTATACAACAGCCAGTACCCTCATCCTACCAATAACGATTCACATAATCATCATCGCGGGAAAAGAAAGTCTAGACTGTATTCTACGTCTAAATTGAAACGAAACGTTATCAATGGTAATACGAATGGCAATATCAATGGAAATGGAGGTGGTGGCAACAATTTGACATCAAATTACCCTTCATTACATCATGGAAGTACAATGAGCCAAATTGTTAATGGAAGTGTCAATGGTAATGTTGGATCCAATATATCTAATTCTGGGAAATATATTCCGCCTTATTTAAGATCTCCAGCTTATCAAAAATCACCAGCCATTGAACCATTAACTGAGGATTTGGATCATTTGAATTTGAATAATGATTATGATGAAGTGTTCCATTTGGAAGGAGATTTCGATATGGCAAGAAATGGCGATAATGATGATCAATATGACAGTCATATAGATGATGTTGGTAATGGTCCACATGATTATCATTTGAATGTTGCAGGTGACTTTCCGCACAAGAGAAATCCAAAGCCTGATGTAGGTTTCATGCATCAGCATCACCCTACTGCTACAACCATTACATCAGGAGTAAATGGTCAAGTTCAAGCCCAAGGTCAAACTCATGGTAGAAGAAACTCTACTTCTTTTTCTACTTCTTGGATGTTGAATACTAATAGAAGAGCCGGGGCAATTTTTGGTAATGAATTACCATTGGCTTCAAATAATACCAATTCATTACCAAACCAAACAAATTCAGTTAATGGTGGTGGCATTAATACTAACAGTAATGGTAAATACGTTCCGCCATTTAGAAGAAACTCAGTTTCATCATCACATGGTACTGCAAATGGTACTGGTACAAATGCTGCTGCTGGAATTGCCTCATTTAGAAAATCTGTCAATGAAAGAAAGAATAGTTTAGAGTTTGCCAATGGCAGCGGTACGAGTGGTGGTTCTAGACCTGTTTCGAGTCCTTTGACCGAATTAAAGAATCATCATCAAAACCATCTTCAAGAAGTCAATAAAAGTCGCTTTAATAAGCTGATTCCTGTTGGTCTTGAATTGGTTTCCTCATTTAGAAAAGATTGGTGTGATTATGATTAAAATAGATCTGTTTATAATTGATTATGATAATTCAATTACAGTCTATTATGATTTTTTTTGTCTATTTTGTCTTTTTTTTTTTCTTTTTTTCTTTCTTTTTTTTTTGGTTTAGTTTACTTTTTTTTTTATTTTGAATCTTTAGGTGGTATGATGGTATATGGTTGGATTGTCTTTTGATTGTCTTTTGATTTATATGTTGTTATTGTTGTTGCTGTTGCTTCAGGGTTTTTTTTTATAACTTTACAACTTTATATATATTTTACGCTCAAATTTAACGAATTTTTTTTTTTCTTCTACACTTTTTTGTTTGAAAGTAGTCTACTCGTGTTGTTTTGCTTGGCAAGAGAGATAGCAGTGGCGATGGTGATGATGATGTTGTTGTTGTTGTTAACTTGAAATCTACTAGCTAGTTTTAGTTCGTTCCTTAGACAGATAAGAAGAAAAAAATAGACGATTCTATTTCAATTTTTCGAACCACTTTATGTAGAGCAAGTTTTTTTTTTTTTTTTGACTATCCTGTACAATTTCTTAAGTGAATCATGTGTGCTACCATTTGAGAGAATATTTTCCAGTTACAGTAATAATTCGTCCCTCCCCCCTGAATTAATCAGTTACAAAATAGTCTGATTAGCTTTTATGTGTATATCGGTGTGGAACGAGTTTTTTAATTGCTCCTTATATTATTGTTAGTTGTTCCCTTTGCTATTTCGCAAATACTTGTGCTCACCTGCTTCGCTCTACATATCCTTTAACAAAGTTTAGATCGAAAAAATTGTCCAATAAATAAGAAAAATAGAATATTGAAAACAAATATATACATCTAAACATACGTCAATAAATAATACCTTCTTTTCTTCTCTTAGTGTTAGATCTAATTCTTTTGCTGCTCTTTAAAGAACAAATATAATTCCTAGTCAATGTTATGTCAAAAATCAAATCAAAATCAAACCGCAAAAGAATTGTGCTGTTTATTCATTTTTTTTGATTACGAGTACACTAAAAAGTTTAAATTGGAATTGGAATTGGTTCTAGTCTCACTTTTGGTTCTAATTAGACTTTACTGTAAAGTGTATGTGCGTGTATGGATGTTATTAAGAAGAAAAAAACAAATGTTTCAGGTTTGAATTTCTGAAACACGACCCAACTCCAATCTAATTAATTAAATTCAACAATACTTCTTCTTCTACTTCTTCTCTCTCCCCCAGTTGGTTTTAAAAAAAAACCTGGATATATATATATATAAATCAAAAGTGTTTCAATTAAAAATTTCAAAACACATTCTTCTTACAAATAGTAACAGAGAATTTTATTTTATTTGTGAATCTATTCTGTTTCGTTTCGTTTCCATAACGATCTTCACTCAAACGAGGATTCAAAACTCATAATCAAATTATAATCCTCAACAAAACAACTACTATTACTACTATTACTTACTACGATTAAAAGTTTTGACAGACGCCACAGGCACTTACTAATCGAGATTTCTTTTGAATTCATTCTACAAATCAAGAGAGAGAAAGACATTGGCTAATTGGTTCTCTTTAACATTCCATTACCATAGTTTTCAGTTATATACACTACCCCTTGTATTCAATCATCTATTTATCTTGGTTTCCCAACAATATAGTTTAATATCGTGTATTCACATCCCCAAGAGCAAACATTCTTTTTTTTAAATTTGCATACCAATAGTTCTTGTTGTTACTTCGGTTAAAATTATTGAAATTAATCTAGAATCATCAAATTCTAACAACAACTACATAATACCAGAAGAAAAACGTCAAAGAGAATTTATAGTTGTATCAATTTAGATTTGGATTTACAATTTTATTATTCTTCAATTCTCGATTTCCTCGTGAAGTTTTTTGTTTTAGTTGTTTTTGTTTTTGTTTTTGTTTCCCCATTGACACGAAAAAGTTTTCCATAAAAAAAGAGAAAAATTTCCTAGAACCAACTAAACATTCTTGCTTTACATTATCTTCATTTTAATTTGTTGGTGTTGTTGTAAATCATAAGTTTAAATAATTGGGTTGTTTCGTTTTAAACTTTTAATACATCAAAAGATATAAAACTGTTTCGAAATCACCGATTTCATATTTTTTCTTTACAAGTTTCATATATTTTTATAACTAAAGAAAGAAGGTTGGAAGATCTAACAAATTTTTTTGTTCCCCGTTAACCGAAACACACATACATATACTTCTGTCCACACACACACTACCACAAATTTTTGAGCTGATTTCAAACAAGGGTTTTAGAATTTTCCGATTTGTTTTGGTCTTAGTTTTAGTTTGACAATCAAAAAAGAATTACAAAACATCGAACAACCTTCGACCTTCCCCCCACACTCGTCCTCCCTCTCCTTGCCTCGAGTACACTTCACACCTCAGATCTCATTAACATAACGTCCTATATTGCCAATCAATTTTATTACGACAAATTCAATAATTAGGGCTATTTTGACACTTTGAATTACAATTTTATACCAGTGTCGCATTATTACTATTTCCATTTTCAACAAAGTATTGGATATAACACGTTTCTATCAATCATTACCAACCTGACCAACAGAGTATCCATTACTTCTTAGTTAAATATATTTCTTTTCACTTTTTTCACTTTTTTCATTTTTCAATTGTTGTGCCCCCCCCCTCGTTGCGGATCAAATAATATAACTGCCTAATACACTCTTTCGCCATGTCAATTACTAAGACATACAATGGTGATCCTACATCACTTGTACCAACTCAACTGGTAAAAGAATCATTAAGACTAATTGAAGATTTAAAATTCTTTTTAGCCACTGCTCCAGCAAATTGGCAAGAGAATCAAGTGATTCGAAGATACTATTTAAACCACGATGAAGGTTTTGTCAGTTGTGTTTATTGGAATAACTTATATTTTATCACTGGTACCGATATCGTCCGTTGTATCGTTTATAAATTTGAACATTTTGGAAGGAAAATCATTGATCGGAAAAAGTTTGAAGAAGGTATTTTCTCCGATTTAAGAAATTTGAAATGTGGCGCCGATGCAATTTTGGAACCTCCTCGTTCAGAGTTTTTAGAATTCTTATTTAAAAATTCTTGTTTGAGAACACAAAAGAAACAAAAAGTGTTTTTTTGGTTTAATGTTCCTCATGATAAGTTAATGGCAGATGCCTTGGAACGAGATTTGAAAAAGGAAAAAATGGGTCAAAGACCAACAACAATGGCCCATCGAGAACCAGCATTATCATTCCATTACGACGAGTCTTCCAGTTTATACACTCAATTGGGTAAACACATGGAAACACAGAAGAGGATCAACGACGCAGCCACAAGCTCTACTTCTAATACTGCTACCACCTTGACCGACACCGGTGTATCCTCAGGATTGAATAATACCACTTCTGGTGGCGGCAGTGACAGTGCAACCTCCACACACAACAACAATGAGGCATCGACCAAACCAAGTAATGGCAGTGAAAAATCGTCACCGGAGTACACTACAACTGCCCGCGGTAGAGATGAGTTTGGATTCCTTAATGAAGCCACACCAAGTCAATACAAAGCCAATTCAGATTATGAAGACGATTTCCCATTGGATTATATCAATCAGACCACTCAAAATTCTGAAGATTACATTACTTTGGATGCAAATTATCAGGCAGGAAGTTATGCAAATATGATCGAAGACAATTACGATTCATTTTTGGATGCAACACTATTTATACCTCCAAGTCTTGGCGTACCTACAGGTACAGCTGCGACTGCAACAACATCAAACCAAGTTGCCTTCAACGACGAATACTTGATTGAACAAGCCCAACCAATAAGAACTCCACTACCCCCAATATCATCATCAACAATATCCGGATTGTTACAACCAAAATCAGCTGCTAAATTCTTTTCACTACAGAGTGCTAATGGTGGAGAAGAATTTTTCCCTGCTTATCAAAATGACCCATCTACTGCTAATGCCGGGTTTGTGCCGCCAATTTCAGCAAAATATGCAACTCAATTTGCTACTCGACAAGTCGCCACCCCAACCTATATAAAGGCAATACCACAAACTGGTGCTGCTGCTGCCACTGGTAATGGTGGTCAACCACAACAATATTATGACCAGGCAACTGGTAATGCTTTTTACCCAGCAGAAATACCGGTGCTGTACAATGTTGTCCATCCTGAAAGTGAATATTGGACCAATAATTCTGGTGCAGTTGCTACTACTGCTGCTGCCGCTGCTCCAATGTATGACGCTTCTGGGTTTCCTATACCTATTAACCAATCATATATGGTAATGAATGAACACGAAATGGTACCTTATCAATACATGAATTCCAATGGTGCTATGATTGGCATGATTCCACCTCACCAGCAACAACAGCAACAACAACAACAAATTGCCATGGGATATCAAAGCATGTTGAGACAACAACAACAACAACAACAACAACAACAGCAGCAGCAGCAACAACAACCTTCTTCTACAATGACTAAAAAGAAAAAGCAAATCCATTCGTTCAATAATAACAAGAGTTTATCATCTAATGGCGGTGGCATTACCAAGAAATCACACGATAATAATAATCATAGTAAAGATAAAACTCTGTACGGATCATTAAATGATGTTGTGAATTCCAAAGTCACCAAAGTGATCAATAAAGAAGAAGTAAAACAGTCACAAGCATAGATGAATAAATACAGAGAGAAAGGGAAAGAAAGAAAGAAACTAAGTAAATGGGATTCAAATAAATTTATTTTCTTTGTCGTTATCTATGCATTATGTTTATGGACTTGTTTTATTATGATTTATTTTTAAAGGAATATATACTTGGTTTGATTAATTCATTATTTATTCATACCCTTTATTATTATTTTTTTTGGCCTTTTCTTCCTTTTTTTCTTCCATCGTCGTCGTCTTTTTTTTTCATTTTCATTTCTTTGGACAAGATCATTAGATTAGATTTTCATTATTTTCAATGCATGTGTTATATTTTGGTATTTTTAGTCATTTTATTATGGTTTATTTTTTATTTTTTTTCTCTTTCAATATCGATGGTTGTTACTTTTTACTAGAGGGAACATACAGTTTATTTATTTATGCTTTATAGGTCTTCTTTTTTTTTTAATTTCTATTCCGTTATTTACTATGCTAATGTTGCTTGTCTTTTAAGGATTTCAATTTTATATTATCAACAATTTTTAAATTACTCTTAGTATTCTATCTTTATTGAATGAACACATTCATGATATACAGTATATAAAACTTTATTCGAAATAAACTCTCTTCTATTTTTTTTTAAATGTAAGGCAACCCCATCTAAGCTGCGTATATAATAATAATAATAATAATACTACATGGTTTGGTTTGGATTTACCTCTTCATGTAAAACTCAATTAACCTCTGAGTAGAAGCAGGGTATCTTGATTTGACTTTATCCAAAGTATCTTTCACTTCAGGAGAAACATTAGTGTTTTTCAATAAATTACTATAGCAGATTGTTGCTGATTTCCGAAACATCACCTCACGTTCATGGAATAGTTTCCCAAATATAGTATCTAAGCGATAAATTTTTGCAACATCCAAACAATTATCATCGACCAACACTTTGGCTAAATAGTTCAAACATAAACTCAGAATAGTCAAATTGTTTTCTTCTCCTTCTAAATAGTTCAAGGCATTTTTCTCAAATGATTTCATTAACTCATCATGGTTTAAACTTAACAACATTTCGTTCCATATAAAGTATAATTCACTATCCAATTCTTCTTGAGAGCAAGTATCAACTAAAAGTGCAAATAATTTATCAACATTGGGAGTGTCATTAAATTTTAACAATTGTTTCAACAAGAATAATCCATTCATAACCAATGAATGATCCAGTTTATCGATTTTACTGAAAAATTCCCATAACGATTTCTCCAACTTGTGTTTCCCCTTGTTAAGAAAAAATTCTTGGTAGTCATAGCTGGAAACTGACAATGAATCAACAAACCAAGTCATTTTCAATAACGCAGACTGAGAAGGCGTTTCCACTAATTTTGAGCAACAACTTTCAAATTCTTGACTAGTCAAACTCATATTCTCTGCGACTGCATTAACACGAATTGCTCTTGAAAATTTGGCATACTGAAATCCACCCCAATTTCTTTCTAATTTGGGTTTTTCTGAATTCTGCTTAGCATCCTCGTATATGGAGATTTTTCTAATCTTGTTGGAAATTGGTTTCAATGGATCAATTCTTTCCATAAACTGTTTCAAATTATCGTCATCATTTTTCGATTGATTTAATTTGGAACCACCACCATCTGCTATGGAAACATTGGCAAAATCATCCACCAATACTTCCGATTGATGTTCTGAGTTTGATCTTTTCAGAGAAATTTGGTCCATTTGCGACTGCTTCTGTGGTGATGAATCCAGAGCTTCTATCTTTGCCACCATCTTTGAATTATATACCTCTCCACTACCCAAAAACTCACTTCTCTTAGGTAATAGCATAGTAAAATCATCAGCACTGGGTTTCTGGGATAGAACGAAAGTACCTAAATTCAGTGTTGGCTTAACCACAGTCAAATCATAATCAAGTTTGCTTGACGGTCTTTCAAGTGTCATAGTGCTCTCAATACCAACTATAAACTCCACTTCTTCCTTAAGCTTGCCCTCGACATCTTCTACCAACAAACTGAACTTGTTACTGTCAATAGTATACAACTGACGAAACAACTGACAAAGGAGCGAATAATAATCAGTTGCCTTCAATACAATAATCAATTTGACAAGCTCTTGAAATATTTCTCCAAACTGAACGTCAGTAACTGCATGTTTACTCAAAGCTATCAGCAACGCCTGTAAAATCAGTTTCGTTATAGTCAACTTTTGGTTAGATATCTGCATTACAAGGGCATGACTTCCAGGTATGTTTGGGGTATCTGCCACCAATGTTAAAAGGTTGCAAGCTGACTCATAAAAAGTCAGAACATCGATACATTGAATAATCAAGCTGATAACAGCCTCATCAAATTCATCAAAAACCAACGCACAAACTCTTAAGAAATCATCAGGAAGTAACAACAGTGCTGCTTTTTTAAAAGTATAATCATTTGACGTGAAAAGTGGTTTCATAAATTGAACATGCTTTTCAGAAATGCTCTTAAGCAAGGAGTTGATTTCAGATGGTAGATTTTCTTTCCCTATAATCGCATATTTTAATAAATTTATACCCTCCTTTATCAAGTCACTATCACTGGACGATAAAAAGTTGATCATGGGATCGTTCTTGTTATTGAAAGAAGAAACAGCACCGGTGTCCAAACGACTCGACGGCCTCGAGATTTCAAGTGGCGATTTTTTATGCACCTCAGTTTTACTACGTTCTCTTTGCTTGAAAGTGGCTTTGGGACCACTTTGGGTGCTAGGATATGTCCAACTAGATGCTCTCACTGCTGGCTGGCTCTTATGCCCAACATCTGGCCTGAGTAACGACTTCTCCAAACGTGAGCTGCTTTTAGTTGGCCTTGGCAAAGGCACAGACTTTATTTTTGTTGACTGCTCACCCGAGTTACGAGAAGGCGGTCTTCGTTGACGCAATTCCTTATTCTTCTCTAATATAGCCTCTTTCAAGGATGGCCGAGATGGGCGACTGCTGAGGGTTCTGATGGGTGCAATTCCTGACCCGCCACTTTCTCTTTGAGATCTTTCAAGTGCCCTAACAATATTTGGTTCTAGTCGTTTTAAAAGTCTTTCTGCGTCTTCAGGGAAAACTCTAGTGAAACACCAATAGCATTCTTTGGCTGTTTGTCTAACATTAGGATTAGCATCTTTCAAAAGTTTCATAAACACCTTGTTTGCTGCTTCAATAAAACTGGAATCGTGATGTCCAATATAACTGCGGTCTATTCCTATCTTTAACAATAAAATATGCAACCAAATCAAAGAGTACGATCTAGGTTGATAATTTCTATCCTCTGATGCCAAGGTGATACGTTGAATCATTTTTGAAGTATACGGCAAGTTAGCGTATAACGCAGCAACCGACATATTTGCATTGGTGGAGGCAATATTTTTGGTGGAAGAGCATAGTTTGATCAACGTGGGGAAAAGACTCTCAGCCACTGGCTCTAATGATTTTTTCAAAATCACGGCACATTCTTTGATTAATTGACAACTGTTGGAACTTAACGTAGTACGAAGCGAGCTTGCTCCTTTGCACATTCCATTAGCTATAGTATGAATACACTGAACCAATTCTGATCTAAACTGTGTAGCACTATTCCCACGTAAAATCGATCTCATTTGCAAGATATTTTTTTCCCTTACTTTCCAATTTGATTCTGTTTCTTTCCCATCAAAACAAGGCATAAAAATTTCAAAAGTATTGAATAAACTATTTGCATCACGGATGTCGAGAGCCTTAATGGAGCTGTCTATTTCGTAATTGACTTTGTTTAAGAGTTCAAGTAATTCAACGTCATGACCAACATCAACTAAACTGCTCTGTATCTGGGACACCGGTGTGTTCAGTCTTGGTGTATTGGCTCTTTGTACGTGAGGTTCTGGGTCACTACCACGAAGTTTAGAAATGACACTACCTAAAAGTTTGTCTTTGGTTGCTTGTGCTAACAGGTGTGATTCTATTTGCTTTTTGAACCCTTCTATAGCGGATGGATTTTTTTCAAGGTAAATAGAAAGTAACTCTTTAGTAGAAACAATAATCTCCTCATTATGGGGATTAATTTCAATTGAGTGCAAAATCTTTGGTAAGAATTTCGGTACATTGAATTTGGCACTTATATTTTTCAAAATTTGGGTCATCCAATCGATGGTTTCAATGGTAATTTTAGTATTTGGGTTTTCAAAAGCAATCTCCGTCAATGCATCCTCGACTTCAATAGGACTCGATAACCAATAGTCTTCTAGTGATTTCTTGGCCAGGTTGGTGCCAGCTGGTGATGATGCATTTCCTAATTTGTTGATTAAAATTGGTAAAATTAAAAAGCATTCTTCTTTTAAAATGTTACCTGATTTATCTTGAACACTTATTCTCTTGATAAGGTAAGAAAGCGAATTAAAACTGACAGAAGAAATATTTAAACGAGTAATCTCCAATCCTTTAGTAATTATTTGTAAATAAATTGGTACATTTCTTAAATCAATGGTATCTTTCTTAATATGAGTTTTCAAATTTTGTATATGTGACAATTTAATTTCATCCTGGATATCATAGGAAGATATTATTTCCAATAATTCAATAGGAGAAATGCTATTAAACTTTGTTGTCAGCATTTGTTGTGATATATATGGATATATGTAGTTGTTGTTAATGATGATACAAGAAATAAATAGAAAGAATTATCAAAGATTAATCAAAATCAAAACAACTGACCAAAAAAAGAAGAAGTTTGGCAACAGCAAAAAAAAAAGAGGGGGAGAATGATAAAATTGGTAGTTGATGATGAAAAGATTAACTGTGTAAAGAAGTAGTTAGTAATAGAATGAAATAACAAATAAATTAAATAGTGTAAATATGTTCAAAGAACAAAAAAAAAAAAAAAATTTTTTGAAAACAAAACAAAACAAAACGCGCCTGCTTTTTTTTTTCATCATCACCAACAGTCATTCATGGATTTACAGTTCTGATCTAAAACACACGACTTTGTTGATTCCTTAAAAGAAATGTTTTAGATATGTTACACCAACAAATAATTTGAACATCCTAATACTAAATTCAAAACTCACATAAAACTGATGTTACTGTTTAGTTTTTGTTTGCAAAATTTCTATCACCCACTATTATATTAAGAGAACTAGATCTAAAATAGTAGAAACTAGTGTGTCATGTCACGTGATAACTTTTTGGGGCCTGCTATTGATTCAATTATCATTTCCCCCCACAACAGTATATACCATAATTGGCCATTTATTGGTATATATATAGAGAATAAAAATTGAAGAATTGTAATAAATAGATATATTTTCAATTTGAGTAAATATAGTGCTGTCAAACCATTGGAGCTCAAAAGAAAATAAGAGTCCAACTGCTAATAAAAAGAATACAATATGAAGTTCTCTGCATTCCAGTGAGCTGTATATTATATAGATTATAGAACAGAGACGTTACTTAGAATCTTTACTACAATCGTTCATTTTCTTTCTGGGACGTGTTTTTATCTTTTTCCAGGATTGCTACACAAAATTTGATAGATTTTATTCTATCACCAGTTGTTCGGGGCGGGGGTTATTTTACTATTTTTTCTAGAGCGTTCTTCTCGGGTTTTCTTTTTATTTTTCTTTTTTTTTTTTGCATTTGTCAATTTTCCGATAATCAAACATATAGACTTACAATTATCAACAATCATCAATGGGCAACGAGTTATTATCAACCGCAAGAATATACACGTTCAAAATACCCGATGCATATAATAATGTGATAGATTTCGACCAATTCAAGAATAAAGTGATACTAATAGTCAATGTGGCAAGTTTGTGTGGGTTCACACCTCAATATAAAGAATTGCAATTGCTTTACGAAAAATATCATGAACGTGGTCTAGAAATATTAGGATTTCCTTGTAATCAATTTGGAAATCAAGAACCACTTCAGGAAGAAGAAATAGTCGAATCTTGTAGACGCAATTTTGGTGTCAGTTTCCCCATAATGAAGAAAACCAAAGTTAATATAGATTGTGATGGCCATGAGTCGGAATTGTACAAGTACTTGAAATCTGAAAAGCCTGGTGAAGTGGGTTTTAAAGGTGTCCGTTGGAATTTTGAAAAGTTTATAGTGAACAGAAAAGGTGAAGTTGTTGCTAGATTTAACTCTCTAATAACACCACTACAACTCGAAGGGTTTATTGAACAACTTTTATCAGAATAGAAATACAGTAGTATTATACATACATATACAATGCGATAAATTTGGACGATACATACGTTTCTTATGTTTGTTTTTGTTTTTTGTTTTTAACTTCAGGAGTACTGTCTTTAGAACGTTTACCATTGGTAGCAGGCATGGAGGACTGCTCGGGACTAATTTCTTTTAGTATACATCCCAATAATGTGTTACACCTTCTAGATATCTCACCAGCATTTCTGCTTTGGAAAAAGAAATCAAGTTGAAATAACGGAGATTGTCGTATTGCTTCTCGAATACGATCATACACATCGGGCAGGTCAATGCCAAACCTGTATAATTGTACCAACAAAAACCGGTCTTCTTCTTCACTGAATACACGTTTATTGGTTGACGCTGGTGGGAACTTCAACACCAATTCTTGTAAAGGATATCTATATTGAGACAACTTTCTCCTTAACGCTTCCTTTTGAATCTTGACCTTGATTATTTTTTCCTCTCCTTGTTCAATTTGGTTTATATATCTTTCATAGCCATCAATCTCTTGGTAATTCTGCCAAAATGCTTTGGCATATTCTCGAACTTCCTCTTCAGTTTTATCTTCAAATTCCAGGGCAATCAAGCGAATAGAATTACGACCATACTTAGTGGAAAGCAGTATGAAATGATGGAAATCTCTTCGATTCCAATTGCTGTATCCCTTTTGCATCAACTCTTCCTTTAATTGCTTCTCCTCATCAGTCAATGGACGCGAATTCTCGATTTCTTCTTGTTCTAATTTTTGCTCCAATTCGTTTTCCTTCTGTGATGCCTCATCAGTACCTGCTTTCAAGGGAACCTTATAATGAACTTGTTTTCTATAGTAATTCTTTTCCAATTCATACAATTCGAGGACTTTGGCCGGATAAAACTGATGGTCGTAAACATTCAACTGTTTAGGTGGTTTAGGTCCTGATTTAGGAGCGTTTGATGCCGTTCTTCCACCAGTATTCAACACATCTTTATAATACATATCAATTGAATAATTTTCTTTACGTTCTCTTTTACCTGGATTAATCCAGACTTGAGGAATTTGTGCATTTGCTGTTGGCTCTTTCTTTTTGAAATTTTCTCCATTCCATTCATACACTGATTCATCATTAGTAAAGTTCTGCAATGCATTCAAATCTAATTTGGCATATTTTTTATTCAACTCTTGGGTCCTCTCTTCGGAACGTTTCAATATTTGTTCAATATCAATTGATTCGCCCTCGCCATCAGTTTTTTGAAACATATCTGCAGCACCAAACTGAATCATATCTAACAACTCATTCTTCGACGCAGCTTTGCTGCTCTGTTGTCCATCTAATCCACCAGTGTTTCTTCCTTGCTGAATCACCAACTGATCCAATCTCAATTTCTGAGCGGCTCTTTCCAAAACTTTTTCTTCAATGGCACGTTCAGTAATGAACCGGAAAACTTTAACTTGTTTAGTTTGACCAATTCTATGAGCACGATCCATTGCCTGTAAATCGGCTTGTGGATTCCAATCTGAATCAAATAAGATCACAATGTCTGCTGATGTTAAATTAATACCCAATCCACCAGCTCTTGTTGTTAATAAAAATATGAATTTCTCACTGCCAGGTTTGTTATATTCATCAATTGCATTGATTCTGTCGGAATGCTCAGTTTGTCCATCAATTCTACAATATTGGTACTCACGGAAATAGCAGTAATCTTCTAAAATGTCCAACATTCTACTCATTTGTGAAAAAATCAATACTCTTGAACCCTCTTGTTGAAATTTTTTTAGTAATTGGTCTAAAATCAACATTTTTTGGGAATTGTACACTAAATGTTCGTCAGTAGTGTATGGTGGCCCTGGCTCAACCCCTTCAAACAAATAAGGATGGTTGCAGCACTTTCTTAGTTGCATGACAATGTTTAATAATCTGGTTTTCGATTCCTTCTTACCATTAGCTCCGTTGACTGCGTCAATGTCTTTTTCCAAAATTTTTTGGTACAAATTCTTTTGCATGGGTGACATTTTAACGTAAACATTCAATTCCTTTTTCGGTAACAAGGACTTTTCAACGTCAGCTTTGATTCTTCTCAACAAAAATGGTTTTAAAACCTTATGTAACTGAGAAACGACTTGGTCCTCTCCTCCATTCTCGTTGTTGCTATCTTTCTGAAACCATTCATCAAATGATTCATTCTCGGCAAACACATCTGGTACAATAAAATTAAGTAATGCCCATAATTCACGTAAATTATTCTGTAAGGGAGTACCGGTGATCAATAGTCTGTTTCTCGAATGGAACATTCTAATGATTTGGGACAATAATGATTCCTCATTTTTAATTCTGTGAGCTTCATCGATTATAATGTACTGCCAATCAAATTTTTTGAGGGTTGCCTTTTCTCTAATGACAATTTCATAAGAGGAGACGATAACATCAAAATCACATGTCATAACTTTATTCTTAATCAACTCGGCTCTTTCATCCTTGTCCCCTTGCAATACCAAGACTTTAATATCGGGTATCCAACGATTAAATTCACGTTGCCAATTGTCCAATGTCGACTTGGGTGTGATGACCAAATGGGGTCCATTGATACCCCTAATAAATCTTAAATAACCCAAAAATGAAATAGTTTGTAAAGTTTTACCTAATCCCATTTCATCGGCTAAAATCCCTGATAAATTGTTTTCATGTAGGGATATTAACCAATTCAAACCTTGAATTTGATATGGTCTTAATTGACCATGTACGTATCCTGGACTTTCAGTAAATTCTAATATTGAACTTGTTGATTTTTCATCATTTAACAATTCAGCATCTTCCTCCTTTTCTGTTTTTCTTCTTCTTGCTGAATCTGATTTCTTCTTGTTTGCTTTCAATTCGGAATCATGAAGGTTGTCGACTATTTTCCGAAACAATGGATCCTTGTTGGCTTTAGCCTCAATGAAATGACGGAATAAACCGGTTAATCCCAACAAGTACTTAAATCTATTACTTGTTTTCTCAATGTCGACTTGTTGTTTTTCAGTTTTGGTAAAGTATTTACTTGCGTTGTCTTGAAATGAGAGTTCATTTCTGTCATTTAGAACATCGTTCAAATCTAATGATGGTGTCTGGTTTTGATAATGAAGTTAGTATGCTAACCCTAAATATAAAAATAAAAATTATAATAAACCAACATACTGCCTCTGTCGAACTCATCGCTGGGTTTATCAAAGACGTTTCTTAAAGAAATAATCGGAGAACAAAGAGAAGGAATTCTTCCTTTTAATTTATTTTTTTTTTTTTTCAAGATTTAGAATTGCTTCTAAGTTTGATGTTGGTGATTTATTTATGCGAAATCTTTTTTTTTTTTCGGACGTGTTTCATTGTTTTCTTTTAGTTTTGTTTTCTTTGGTTCTTCTCTTCTCATTCTCATTCTCAAGC
>OBUW01000289.1_pt1 | contig 33586 bp, 35 predicted proteins | sample 1475761 | NCBI WGS metagenome assembly OBUW01 (sample SAMEA2579908, study PRJEB22360) | human gut metagenome | biome: human gut; feature: human-associated habitat; material: faeces | place: Denmark | collected 2008/2010
TAACTAAAAATAAATTAATGTTAATAAAATAAATAAAAAACTATTAAAACTTTAAAAAACAAAGAAAAATCATTAAAAAATATGTATGCGCTTAAAAAAATAATGCAAAAATATTTTTTATATTGTATAATTAAGAAGTGACAAAAAATAACAAAAAATATTTATATGCAAAGGGAGACAGTATTAGATGAAGAAAAAAATTAGTTTGACAACAAAAATTTTAATAGGTTTATTTTTAGGATTTATATGTGGACTTATATTAAAATCTATACCAGATAGTTATATAAAAGATACTATAATTATAGGTGGAATATTAAAAATATTCGGAACAGGATTTACAACAGCCATTAAAATGATGGTTGTGCCACTTGTATTTGTATCATTAGTATGTGGGACATCATCTATGGGAGATATAAAAAAATTAGGTAGAATAGGTACAAAGACAATGGCATTTTACTTATCTACAACAGCAGTAGCAATAATAATAGCTTTATTTTTAGGAAGTGTATTAAAACCAGGCGCAGGGCTTGATATGAGCCATATGGTAAGTGGCGAAGTATCAATTGGTGAATCTAAATCACTAGTAGATATAATATTAGGGATAGTTCCATCGAATCCAATAAAAGCATTTGCGGATGGAGAAATGTTACAGATAATATTCTTTGCAATGATTACAGGGATAGCAATGAGTATTGTTGGGAAAAAAGCTGAACCTGTTAGAGTGATATTTGAAAGTTTAAACGAAATATGCATGAAAATGGTAGGAATAATAATGTTATTTGCTCCATACGGTGTATTTGCTTTAGTTTGTGATACATTCTCATCAGTAGGACAAGATGCAATCCTTGTACTTATTAAATATGTAGCAGTAGTTTTATTAGGTATGGGAATACATATAACTTGTGTATATGGAGGAATGTTTAAATTATTTACAAAAGAAAAAATAATGCCATTTTTAAAGAAATTTACATCAGTAGCAGCTATAACATTCTCAACAGCATCAAGTAATGCATCAGTACCAGCAAGTATGGAAATACTTGAAGAATTAGGGGTAGGAAAAACTACTAGATCATTTACTATACCAATGGGAGCAACTATAAATATGGACGGAACTGCTATAATGCAAGGTGTTGCAGCATTATTTATAGCTCAAATATACGGAATTGACTTAAGTATAAATCAAATGATTACAATAATTTTAACAGCGACTTTAGCATCAATCGGAACAGCAGGTGTTCCAGGTGTCGGAATGATAATGTTATCTATGGTTTTAACATCTGTAAATCTTCCACTTGAAGGAATAGGGCTTATAATGGGTGTTGAAAGAATAATAGACATGTTTAGAACTACTGTAAATGTAATGGGTGACAATATCTGTACACTTATAATTGCAAATAGTGAAAATGACTTTGATAAAGATATGTTCTATGGAGAAAAAGAAGAACAATTAGCTTAATTTAAAGATACAAAAGGGATATAAAGCAAGTAAGATTTGCATTATATCCCTTTTATATTAAATAGAAAATGATATTTATATGCTAAAAACAACTTATATTTTCAAAGTATAAACTATAAAAAATTATAATGTTGATTCTCTTTTTACAATAGTAGGGTCTATGACTACGTGTTTATTAACTCTTAGACAGCCTTTTTTATTTTTACGATTTATTTTTATTCCCTCTGTTAATATAGATAAAGTATTTTGGGTAATTTTATTAACATCTTGTTTAATTGAAGTTAATGGGATAAATGACTCTATTGCAGCTGGAGAATCATCAAAGCCAATTACCTCATAATTATCAGGAATAGATTTATTGTTTTTTACAAGTATTTTGATAAAATAATTGGCTAAAGTATCATTACTTAAAAATACCCCGATTTTTTTGCCGTTATATTTAGCTTCTATTTTTTTAAAAATATTAAATAATTTACTTGTAGTATCGCTTATATCGTTATTGAAAACTTCATAAAACACCATATGTTCAATATTTTTATCTAAGCAGATATTTTCAAAAGCCTTAATTCTATCGATTGATGGAATTTCCTCTGATATAGGACTATTTATATGTATTAACACATCACAATTATTTTCAATAAGGGTGTTTGTAGCTAAAGATGCACCCAAGTAGTTATTTGTATCGACGCTTGAAATATACTTAGATTCCCTTTCGATTCCCACAATAGGTATATTATAATCTTTTAATTGTATAGAAGGAATACAGGAACTAATCATAATTAAGCCTTCAATTTGATATGCTAATAACTCATCTATATACTCTTTTTCTTCATCGATATTTCCATTACTAGTAAAAACTAAAAATTTATAACCATATCTAGAATAAGTGTTTAATATAGAATTTAGTAAATATGAATAAAAGTGTAATTCTAGTTTTGGTGCAATTATTCCTATAAATTCTGTTTTCCCATTAGAGAATATTTTAGCAACCTTATTTTTTTTATAATTCAATTCTTTTAGGGCATTTTCTATTAATAGACTTGTCTCTTTAGTAAGGTTTTCTGGAGAATTAAAATATCTAGAAATTGTAGCAGTAGATAAGTTTGTATACTTAGCTATATCGCTATATGTAATATTTTTTTTCAAAATAACACCTCTTTATAATAAATAATTAATATTAAGTTTATCAAATAAATAAGTGTTTATCAACATTATAGGAAATAAAGAAAAAACAATTGGAAATAGAAAAAATTATAGTTGACCTAATTGGAAAAAATATGATATTATGAAAATGTAATCAAAAATGTAATCGATTACATAACAAAATTAAGGGGGAATTAATTTAAATGACAAAAAAAATTGGGAGTATTCTATTAATTTTCACATTTATAATAAGTTTGGTTGGATGTGAAAAGAAAATAGAAACTGGAAGTATTAGTGGCTTTGATGAGCATGAGGAGTACATTTCTATGTGGATACATACAATAGAAAATACCCCAGAAGGGGAAGCATATAAAAAAAGTGTAGATCTTTTTAATAAAAAATATAACGGAAAATATTTTTTAGACATAGAGTTTATTCCACGTAATGAAAATGGAGGGGGTTACTCAGATAAAATTAATGCTGGTGTTATGTCAGGAGATTTACCTGATATTATAACAGTAGATGGACCAAACGTTTCAGCATATGTAGCAAATAATATAATACAACCTCTAGAAGGTGTATCAGAAAAAGACAAATCTGTATATTTAGATTCTATAATAGAACAAGGAACAGTTAATAACAAGCTTTATACACTAGGTGCTATGGAATCAAGCGTTGGATTATATTACAACAAAGATATAATAGAAAAAGCTGGGGTTGAAATTCCTAGTATGAATGATCCATGGACTTGGGATGAATTTTATGAAGTATGTGAAAAAATAAAAAATGTCATTCCGGAAAACGATTATCCTATTGATATGACATTTCCTTCAGGAGAGTCAACAATTTACTATTATGCACCTTTTATATGGTCTAATGGAGGAGATTTCGTAAGTAAAGATGGTTTAACAGTTGATGGATATTTTAATTCAGAAAAGACTTATGAAACAGTTGATTATTTCAAAAAACTACTAGACAATAAAATGTTTTCAAAAACTAAGATAGAGAATTTATTTCAACTTGAAAGAGCAGCATTTAAATTTGACGGTGCATGGCTGGTAAATAATATGAAAACTAGTTATCCAGATTTTAATCTAGGTATTGCACCTTATCCTGTAGGAAATGATTGGAACCAAGAAAAATATACACCAACGGGTTCATGGACATATGCAGTAAGTACTAATTGTACTAATGTAAGTGCAGCTACAGAAGCTGTTAAATGGTTAAGTGGCGTTGAAAGTGGTGTCATATTAAGCGAATTAACTGGAAATATGCCTTCTACATATGAAGCATATGATAGATTACCTCAATTTAAAGATGGGTTATATGCATTTTTAAAAGAACAATTAATAACTTATGGTCACCCAAGACCTAAAACACCAGTTTATCCTCAAGTGAGCGAGCAATATCAAAGATCACTAGAAGATATAGTTTTAAATAATAAAGACAAAAAAGATACAATTGAATACTCTGTAGAAAGGATAGACGCAAAATTAAAGCGTTATAGATAGATGAAATGGCTAAAAATAATACAGTAGAAAAAAGAAACTCTATACTTGGTATGTCATTTTTTGGACCAGCATTAGTACTGATGGCAATATTTCTATTCATACCAATGATTTTAACACTTGTGTTTAGTTTTACGGATTACTTCGCATTAAATCCAAGTTTGACAAGTTTTGTTGGATTAGATAATTATGTAGCATTATTTAAAGATCGATTATTTGTTCAAGCTTTTGGAAATACAATTTTATTTGTAATTATAATAGTTCCTCTTCAAATGGGACTTGCTTTTGGACTTGCATTGTTTATAGATAAAATATCATATTGTAAAACTTATTTTAAAATATCATTTTTTATCCCAGTAGTAATGTCATTAGCTGTAGTTTCTACTTTATGGATGCAAATATACAATGCAGAAGGTATTTTAAATACTCTTTTAGGATGGATAGGAATAGATCCACAACCATTTATATATAGTGCAAAACAAGCATTGCCTTCAATTGCATTTATGAGTATATGGCAAGGGGCAGGATATCAAATGCTAATTTTCTTAGGAGGATTACAGGCAATATCACCTAGTTTGTATGAAGCAGCAGAAATAGACAATGCATCTGCATGGGCTAAATTTAGATATATAACCTTACCAGCGTTAAAACCGATTTTAATCTTTGTATTTATAACAATAACAATTGGTGCATTTAAAATGGTTGTCCAACCTATGGTTATGACAGGTGGTGGGCCTTCATATTCTACATACACATTGGTATATGATATATATCAAACTGGTACAGTAAACTGGGAAATAGGAACTGCATCTGCTATGTCTATAGTGTTTGCAATATTTGTAATAATTCTTACAATAATACAAAATAAAATAACAAAGGACAAGGAGGAATAGGATATGAAGAGTAACAAACGTAAAACTATTGAGATAATTGTATGTGTAATTATGATAGGAGTTTCATTATTATTCTTATTCCCTATAATATGGATGATAGCAAATTCATTTAAAGGAGATGCTCAAATTATACAAGATATGAATACATTTGGTGCATTTATACCACCTACTTTAGATAGAAACTTCTTTAGTAACTATATAACTATAATTCAGAATTCAGATTTAATGAAGTATATGGCAAATACAGTTTTTTATGCAGCTATACTTATAGTGTTAAGTGTTTTAGTAAATGGTTTAGCGGGATATGCACTTGCTAAAATTAAATTCCCATTTAGAGAAGGTTGGGTATTAGTAATAACTTTACTTATGATAGTACCAACTGAAACTATAATAACAATTAACTACATGATGATTGCAAAAGCTGGCTTATTAAATAATATAATAGGATATATTTTACCACTGATAGTCAACCCATTTAATATATTCTTATTTAGACAAGTATTTATACAACTACCTGATGAGCTTAGAGAAGCTGCTGAAATGGATCACTGCGGAACTTTAAAATATTTTTTAAAAATAGTACTTCCAATGTCAAAATCAGTTGTGGCTACAGTTAGTGTATTTACTTTTTTAAATGTATGGAACGACTTTATATGGCCATCTTTAATATTTACATCTAATGATTTATTAACAGTGCAAATAGGGTTAAATTCTATAACAGCTAACGATAATACAACTACAGGACAAGTATTAGCTACAATTTCATTAATAACAATACCAGTAATAATTATTTATTCATTATTCTCTAAACAAATTGTTGAGGGAGTTACTACAACAGGAACTAAGGAGGGCTAAGATATGAGATTTGTATCTTTAAAAAATGTAAATAAACAATATAAAGGAAATAATAAAAAATCAGTTACAGATTTTAATTTAGATATAGAAAAAGGAGAATTTATAGCATTTGTAGGTCCATCTGGATGCGGTAAATCTACTACACTTAGAATGATAGCGGGATTTGAAGAAGTTACAGAAGGAAAAATAGAAATAGACAACAAAGTTGTAAATGACTTATTACCAAGAGATAGAGGAATAGCTATGGTTTTTCAAAATTATGCTTTATATCCTCATATGACAGTAGAAAAAAATATAGCTTTTGGACTTAAAAATATAAAAACTCCACAAGAAGAAATCAATAAAAAAGTAGATTGGGCAATAGATGTTTTAGGGCTTGAGGAATATAGAAAGAGAAAACCTAAAAATCTATCAGGAGGACAACGCCAAAGAGTTGCACTTGGAAGAGCTATAGTCCGTAATCAAAAAGTATTTTTAATGGATGAACCATTATCAAATTTAGATGCAAAATTACGTGTAAGTATGAGAAATGAAATAACAAAATTACATAGAGAATTAGGAGCAACTACTATTTATGTAACTCATGATCAAGTAGAAGCTATGACTATGGCAGATAGGATAGTAGTAATGAAAGATGGAGTTATTCAACAAATAGGTTCACCAATTAAGCTTTATGATGAACCTGTAAATAAATTTGTTGCTGGATTTATTGGATCTCCACAGATGAATTTTATAGAAGTAAATGTAAAAGATGATGTAGTAGAATTTAATGATGGAAATAAAATACATATAACTAAAGGAATTAGAGATAGATTACAAAAATCAGGAAAAATGATTTTAGGTATTAGAGGAGAAGATATTAAATTTGATTCTTTAAATATGGAACTTAGAAAAGATGATATATTAAAAGCTACAGTAAGCAATGTTGAAGTTATGGGAAATGAAAATAATATATACTTCACATTAGGAGGGGAAACAATAATAGCAAGAGCATCTAAATATGATTTAAAAAGTATAGGAGAAGAAATTGAATTTGTAATAGACTCAAATAGATTACACTTTTTCGATATAGAAACTGAAGAAAGTATACTTAACTATTTAAATGAAAGTGAGACAGCAATATAATGAAAAATAAAGCAATAAATAAACCAAAGTTACATCTAACAGGAAAAAGAAATTGGATTAATGATCCGAATGGATTGATATACTATAAAGGAAAGTATCATATGTTTTATCAACATTTTCCTTATGCACCTCAATGGGGAACTATGCACTGGGGACATGCTATAAGTGATGATATGGTAAATTGGACTTATGAACCAATAGCACTATTTCCAACAAAATTATATGATAGAAATGGGTGCTTTTCAGGTAGTGCAATAGAGGTAAATGGAGATTTATATTTATATTATACTTCTGTTAAATATCTAGATACACCTGAAGATAATATAACAGTACCAAAAGATGATGTATTTGAAGCATCACAAGCTATGATTATATCTAAAGATGGATTTAATTTTGATAATTTCAATGATAAATCTTTGATAATACCTGCTATTGAAGATAAAGATTTAGGTCATTACACACATACTAGGGATCCTAAAGTATGGGAATATAAAGATAATTATTATATAATTCTTGGGACTAAGGTAAAAAAAGACGATAATGAAAAATATACAGGAAAGTTATTATATTATAAAAGTAAAGATGCGAAGAAATGGGAATATATAAATTCATTTGAATTACATGGATTAGGAGATATGTGGGAGTGCCCTGATATATTTTCTGTAGATGGAAAATATGTATTAACAATTTCGCCAGAAAATTATTATACTGATGGAATAAATCCAACTAATAATGCAGTATTTGGAATTGTAGATTTTGAAGAAGAAACTTGTAATACAAAATTTAAAAAGGATGACTTTAGAGTAGTAGATTTAGGATTAGATTACTATGCTCCACAGTCATTTATAGATAAAGAAGGTAGACGAGTTCAAATTGGTTGGATAAGAATGAATAAACCTTTTGAAAATCATACATGGTTAGGTATGATGAGTTTACCAAGAGTTGTAGAAGTTAAAAATGGACAAATTATTACTAATGTTCATCCAAATATATCATCTTTATTTACAAAAGAAGTAGATATAGACCATGTAGATTTAAAAAACAGTATATGTATAAAAGCTACTTTAAAAAATAATTCAAAAATAAATATCGGAGGATATGAAATATCATTTGAAAATAATACTATAACTGGTGATAGAACTAAAGTTTGTAATCAAGAAAATGTAGCTTTAAAATCATCAACTAAAGTATTAGAAGATAATTGCTATATAGAAGTATATATTGACTATGGAGTAGTAGAAGTTTATATAAATAATGGACAATATGTAATGAGCCATATTGTAAACCCATTAGAAAGTAAATTAGAAGCAAGTAATTTAAGTGATTTTAAAGTATATACTATTAACTAGTAAGGAAAGGAACTTATAAATATGAAATACGATGTAGTAGCTCTCGGGGAATTATTAATTGATTTTACCATTGATGGTAAAAGTAATCAGGGCAATAATACTTATGAAGCTAATCCAGGAGGAGCTCCTTGTAATGTATTAGCTATGCTAAATAAGATGAATAAAAAAGCTGCTTTTATAGGAAAAGTAGGAAACGATGCTTTTGGCCAAATATTAAAAAAGACAATCGATGATGTAGGTATAGATTCTAAGGGTTTAATATTTGATGAACATGTTAATACTACATTAGCTTTTGTAAATATTGATGAAAATGGAGAAAGAAGCTTTTCATTTTATAGAAATCCTGGAGCAGATATGATGCTAACAGAAGAAGAAGTAGATTTTGAAATTATAAAAAACGCAAAAATATTCCATTTTGGAACATTATCAATGACACATGAAAAAGTCAGAATAGCTACAAAAATGGCAATAGATGAAGCAAAAAAACGAAATATATTAATATCTTTTGATCCTAATTTAAGACCATTATTATGGGAAGATTTAAATTTAGCAAGAGAACAAATCGACTTTGGATGTTCTGTATGCGATATTTTAAAAATAGAAGATGAAGAAGCTAAGTTTTTAACTAATTGTGATAATATAGAAGAAGCTGTGGAAATATTAAAAAATAAATACAACATAAAGATTATTTTATTAACTGCCGGAAGTAAAGGAAGTACAGCATATTATAAGGATTTAGTTGTAAAACAAGAAGCTTATTTACAATCAAATACTATAGATACAACTGGAGCAGGGGATACTTTTTGTGGAAGTTGTTTAGGTTATATAATAGAAAATGATATAGATAATTTAAATGAAGAAAAAATAAAAGATATGATTTCTTTTGCTAGTGCAGCAGCATCTATAGTAACTACAAAAAAAGGTGCAATTTGTTCTATGCCAGAAATTGAAGAAGTAGAAAAATTGAGAAAAAAATATGAATAATTTATATAATTGTTTGTAATGGGAAATGGAGGGAATTGTGACAGAAAAAGAAAAAATGTTACTGGGAAAATTATACAATGCAAGTGATGCAGAGCTTCAAAAAGAACTGAAAAGATGTAGAAAATTAACTAGATTGTTTAATAATTCCACTGAAGAAGATATTGAGTATAGAAGTAAACTATTAAAAGATTTATTTGGGAAAGTTGGTGAAAATATATTTATAGAGCCTACATTTAGATGTGATTATGGAAAGAATATCTATATTGGAGACAATTTTGCTGCAAATTACGATTGTATTATATTAGACGTTTGTAAAGTTGAAATAGGAAATAATGTCATGTTTGGACCAAGAGTATCTGTATTTACAGCAGGTCATCCAATAGATGCAGATGTAAGAATTACAGGTCTTGAATTTGGAAAAGAAATAAAAATTGGAAATAATGTATGGATAGGTGGAAATACTGTTATAACCCCAGGAGTCAAAATAGGGGACAATGTAATTATAGGTGCTGCATCAGTAGTTACAAAGGATATAGAAGACAATGTAATAGCTGTAGGTAATCCTTGCAAGATTTTAAGGAAAATAACAGAGAAGGATAAGATATATTGGAATAAAAAGAAAGAAGAGTACTTTCAAGATTAAAAAGATATAATTAGAAAATATAGATTTATTTGTTAAATTGAAGATATCTGAAACCAACTTAATGTGGTTTTGGATATTTTCTTTTTTAGGTTATATTATTATTTTGATATAATAGATAAAATAGAATAAAAGATTAAAAAAGTTTTAATTTATGGAAAGGGTGAGTTTATGAAAATAGGAATTTCAGCATTAAAATTTAATTTAGAAGATGCGTTAAATATATGTAAAAAAAATAAAAAAATAACCCATATCGAGATGGGAATTGACAACTTAGAAGATGTAGAAGCTTTAAAAAAATACAAAGACGAGATAAATAAATTGAATTTAAGTATATCAATTCACCTTCCGATGGAATTAAATACTTGTGAAGATATAAAATTTATAAGAAATTCATGGGTAGATTTTATATGCGAAATGGATAAAATTTTGAGTTTAGACTTTGATATAAAATACTATAATGCTCATTTGGGTTATATTATGAGCACTCGATTAGACAAAAATAGACAAAGGTATTTACAAAATACAGTAGAGTTTTTAAATGATGAGAAATTAAAAAATAATTTACAAAATAAAATTATATCTATAGAAAATACATATTCTAAAAAAGGTGATTTTTCGAATGTAGGAAACTCTGTCTATGATTTTAAATATATATTTGACAAAATTGAAAACGATAATGTGTATTTTTGCTATGATACAGGACATGATTTAATAGATAATAGTGATTATGAACAGATTTTTGATAAAATAAAAATAATACATTTTAGCGATAATAATGGAAAAGAAGATTTACATATCGGATATACAAAGGGGATTTTAGATTCTAGTATATTTGAAAAGATAGAAAATGTAAATCCAGATTATTTAATTTTAGAAATAAACTTTGATGATATAGAAAATACACTAAAATATTTTTAAATTAAAATTTAAAATATATTTAAAAATATTTTAAATCTAGACAAAATTGTGTATAATAGAATTTTATGTTTATTATACAGTAAATTAAAAAAAGATTTTTTATTTTGTATATATTAATGCAATAACACTAAAGTGTGCTATAATCTAACTACGTAGTTAAATTAAATATCCCCTTTTATGTAGAAATTTAGAGTTTTATAGGAAAAATTAAAAAAGGGAGAAAAAACATGATTCTAATGATAGATAACTATGATTCTTTCGTATATAACTTAGTTCAATATTTTAGTGAACTAAACGAAGACATGGTAGTGAAAAGAAATGACGAAATTACGATAGACGATATAAAAACATTAAACCCTGAAATTATCGTCTTATCACCAGGACCTTGCAGTCCAAATGAAGCTGGAATTTGTATGGATGTTGTAAAACATTTTAAAGGCGTAATACCTATACTTGGTATATGTTTAGGACATCAAACTATAGGGCAGGTATTTGACTCTAAAATAGTTAAAGCTATAGAGCCTGTTCATGGAAAAGTACACAGTATAACTCACGACAATAAAGGAGTTTTCACAAATTTAAAAAATCCTTTAAATGTCACAAGATATCACTCTTTAGTAGTAGATAGAGATACTTTATCAGACGAGTTAGAAATAACTGCAGAGACTAAAGAAGGAGAAATCATGGGACTTAGACATAAAAAGTACATGATAGAAGGTGTGCAATTCCATCCAGAAGCAGTGCTTACTGAATGTGGACATGAACTTTTACAAAACTTTATTACTTTAGCTAGAGAAAAAGCAAAAAGCTCAGAAAGGGAAGAACAAAATGCTTAGAGAAATTAATACTAAATTAAATGCTTTTGAAATCTATACAATATTTAAAAATGAAAATGACAGCTTTATACTAGACAGCGCGATGGATCCTGAAAAACTGGGGAGATACTCTTTTATAAGCAGTAATCCATTTAAAAAAATAAAAGCAAAAGATTCTAAAACAAATCCTCTTGATGATTTAGAGGAAGAACTTAAAAATTATCAGGGCGAAAATGATACACATTTGCCATTTGTAGGTGGCGCGGTAGGTTATTTATCTTATGACTTAGGAAACTATATGGAAAAACTACCTAAAATTGCAGAGGATGATATGAATGTATATGACTTATATTTTGGGTTTTACAATTGGGTAGTTGTAGTTGACCATCTAGAAAACAAAACTTACATAGCAACACCGAATTTAGACAGACAAAAAGAGGAATCTTTAATTGATGAAATTGAGAGAAAAATAAAAAATGCAGAACAAAATGGGATAGACCCAATTTGTTATGAAACTAAAAACATTAAACCTATAAAACTTAAATCGAATTTCACAAAAAAAGGATTTGAAGATGCCGTTCAAAAAGTAAGAGACTACATAAGAAGCGGGGATATATATCAAGCAAATTTAACTCAACGTTTTAGTGGAAAAACAACTTTATCTAGTTACGAATTATATAGAGATTTAAGAAGATTCTCTCCAGCACCATTTGGAGCATTCTTAAACTTCGATAAATTCCACATACTATCTAATTCACCAGAAAGATTTATAAAGTGTGTAGATAGAAAACTAGAAACTAGACCGATAAAAGGTACTAGACCTAGAGGTAAGGATGAAGCTGATGATTTAAGATTAAGAGAAGAATTAGTAAATAGTGAAAAAGACAGAGCAGAATTACTTATGATAGTAGACTTAGAAAGAAATGACTTATCTAGAGTATCAAAAGTAGGTACTGTAAAAGTTCCTGAGCTATTTGTAATTGAACCTTATGCAAATGTAAATCACTTAGTTTCAACAGTAGTAGGAACTTTAAAAGACGAGTATAATGCAGTAGATGTAATAAAGGCCACTTTTCCTGGGGGGTCAATAACAGGTGCGCCAAAAATTAGATCTATGGAAATTATAGAAGAGTTAGAGCCAACTAAGAGAAATGTTTACACAGGTTCTATTGGGTATATAGGATTTGATGGAAATATGGACTTAAATATAGCTATAAGAACTATAGTAAAAGAAAATGAAGATGTTTACTTCCAAGTTGGTGGAGGTATGACATGGGGTTCTAATCCTAGTGATGAATATCAAGAAACACTAGACAAAGCTGCTTCTATAATGAAAGCACTTAGAGGTTACTATGAAGAGTAATGTTTCTTTTAATTCAACCCTTACAAAATTTGGTATAGGTTTATTTGAAACTATAAAAGTTACAGATTATCCTCTAGATTTAGATTTACATATGAATAGATTATTTAATTCGATAAAAGAATTAAATTTAAGTATTGAAAATGATAAAGAGTTTTATAAAGAAACAATTTTAAAATATATAAAAGAAAACAACGTGAAAAATAAAGCACTGAGACTTACAGTATTTGACGAAGGATATAATATAAGTTTGAGAGATATAACTTATAACGAAGATACTTATAAAAAAGGGTTTAGTCTATGTATATCTCCAATTAAAAGAGGAGACAGCATAATATACAGACATAAGACGACTAATTACTTTGAAAGTATGTACTCTAAACATTATGCAACTGATAGAAATTTCGATGATGCTATTTTTCTAGATAGCTTAAGCAATATTCTTGAATGTTCAATGAGCAATATATTCTTTATAAAATCAAATACTATATATACACCAAAGAGTTCATCTCCAATTTTAAATGGGATAATGAAGTCTAATGTTAAGAGTATTTGTAAAAACTTAGATATAAACTTAGTAGAGTGCGATATAAATATTTCATGTATAGATGAATACGATGCCGTATTTGTGACAAATAGCTTAATGGGAATTATGCCAGTTACAAATATATGTGATGTAAATTACGATAAAAATTACGACTTAATAAAAAAATTACAAAAGAATCTATAAAAGGAAGTGAGTCTATGTCAAAACTAAGCGAGATATTCAATAGAGAAATAGATTTGATAAAAAAAGACGAAAATACGTTAGGTATAGTTCTTGTAGGTTCTAGTAAAGATTTAGCTTTTGAAAAAGATATAAAAATAAATGATATAGATCTTTTTATATTTACAAAAGAGCAAGATGAAAACCAAATTCGTATAAATAAAGAAATCTCTTCTATAGAGTTTGATTTAAATTACATATCTATAAAAGGGTGCAAACATTTTATAGAAACTAAAGAATACTTCTTTTTAAAAATAAATGATGGAAAGATAATTTATGATACTTGTGGTTTTGCAAAAGAAACACTACAAAAATGCAAAACTATTTATGATAACGGTCCTGATAAGATTTGTGAAGAAGAAAAAAGAGATAAGATGCTAGAAATTAAATCGGAAATTAAAAAACTAGAATCAAAAGACGAATTTGAAGAATTTGAATACGACTTTTTTATAAATATAGCTCTTAGAGATTTAATAAGAATGTATTATATTAAAAATGATAAATGGGTACCTAAGGACAAAAAATTATTAAAAAGCATAAAAAAAGATGATAAAAATATATACGATATATTAAAAAATGAATCTTTTAACAAATATGAAATGCTATTAAAAATATATAAATATATAAAATAATGCCCTTAGAAATTTGGAGGTAGAAGTATGGCAGTAGATCAAGCAAAAATAAGAAAAGCAGTTAGAGATATATTAGAAGCAATCGGAGAAGATCCAGACAGAGAAGGGTTAGTTGGAACTCCTGATAGAGTTGCTAGAATGTACGAAGAAATATTCTGTGGATTACACCAAGATCCAAGAGAACATTTAAAAGTATTATTTGCAGATGAAAAACATGAAGAAATGGTTGTTGTAAAAGATATACCATTCTACTCAAGTTGTGAACATCACTTAGTTCCATTCTTCGGGAAAGCTCATGTAGTTTATATTCCAAAAGACGGAAGATTAACAGGTTTATCTAAATTAGCTAGAGTTATAGAGACAATAGCAAAAAGACCACAATTACAAGAAAGAATAACTAAAGATACTGCAAACATAATAATGGAAGAATTAAGACCTTATGGAGTTATGGTAGTTGTAGAAGCTGAGCATATGTGTATGACTATGCGTGGAGTTAAAAAACCAGGTTCAAAAACTGTAACTTCTGCAGTTAGAGGTGTATTTGAAAGTGATGCATTAGCTAGAAGTGAAGCTATGGCTCTAATAAACTTATAAGATTGAATTTAAAAGTTATATTCGCTATTTTTAGCGGGTATAACTTTTAATATAGTTTAGACAAAATAAGATATTAAATGAAATATAATTTTTGAGGAGAAAAACATGTTAGATTACGGAAAAAAAACTTACATAATGGGAATACTAAATGTAACACCAGATAGCTTTTCTGATGGTGGAGATTATACAAATATAGATATAGCTGTAAATCATGCAAAAGAAATGATAGAACTAGGTGCAGATATGATAGACTTAGGTGGAGAATCAACAAGACCGGGTCACAAATTTGTATCAGCAGAAGAAGAAATATCTAGAATAGTTCCAGTTATAAAAAGATTAAAAGAAGAAATAAATGTTCCCATATCAATAGACACTTACAAAAGTGAAGTTGCAGAAGAAGCTTTAAAATTAGGTGTTGATATGGTAAACGACGTTTGGGGTCTAACTTACGATGGAAAAATGGCTGATGTAGTTGCAAAATACGACGGTGAAGTTTGTATAATGCACAACCAAGAAGGAACAGACTACGACAAAGACATAATGGAAGCTATAAAAGAATTCTTACAAAATAGCATAGATATGGCACTTAAAGCAGGTGTTAAAAAAGAAAAAATAGTTCTAGATCCAGGTATAGGATTTGGTAAAACTTATGAACAAAATATAGAAGTTTTAGAAAGATTAGGCGAACTTAGAGATTTAGGATATCCAGTATTACTTGGAACATCTAGAAAATCTGTTTTAGGTAAAATATTAGAAAATTCAACTCCAAAAGAAAGAGTAAACGCAACTGTAGCAACTACAGTACTTGGAGTTAAAGATGGCGTTGATATAGTAAGAGTTCACGACGTGAAAGAAAACAAAGAAGCTGCAATGGTGGCAGATGCAATATACAGAAGATAATTAGTCTATATTAAATCAAGTTATAAATATTAAAATTTAAACAATAGACATAAATAAACGACAATATTAAAGTCAGTATATATTGCAAAATAAGAGGTGAAACATGGATAAAATATTAATGAGCAACTTAGGTTTTTACGGTTACCACGGTCTTTTAAAAGAAGAAGCTGTATTAGGCCAAAAGTTCTTTATAGATATAGAGCTTTACTTAGATACAAAAGAAGCAGGCGAAACTGACGATATGTACAAATCAGTAAGCTATGCAGATGTGTATGAAGTAGTAAAGGAAATAGTAGAAAACAAACGATTTAATTTATTAGAAGCATTAGCAGAAAATATAGCTAGTGAAGTATTAGAAAAATTTGACCTTATAAAAGGAATAATGGTCAGAGTTAAAAAACCAGAAGCCCCAGTGCCTGGAATATACGACTACTTCGGTGTAGAAATAAAAAGAACAAAAGATGAGTAGAGCTTACTTAGGACTTGGAACAAATATGGGAGATAGACTTGACTATCTTAATAAAGCATGTGATTTATTAGAGCAAAATGAAAATGTATTATCCCTTAAAAAATCAAATCTTTATGAAACTAAAGCATGGGGATATACAGACCAAGCTGACTTTTTAAATATGTGTGTCGAAATAGAAACAAGTTTAGCTCCATACGACCTTCTAAGCATTTGTCAAGATATAGAAAATAAATTAAATCGTGTAAGAGTTATAAGATGGGGTCCTAGAACAATCGACGTAGATATACTTTTCTACGACGATATAGTGTCAGATGACGAAAAACTTCTAATACCACATCCAAGAATAAAAGAAAGAGCATTCGTTCTTGTTCCGCTTATGGATTTAAATAAGGAACTTAGTATAGATGGTAAGACTATAGAAGCTTATTTAGAACATTTAAGTCAGGATGAAAGAGACGAAGTTAAGGAATTTAATATATAATCTGTTAAGATGTCTGGAATTGATTTTCTAGGCATCTTTATTTTACGAAAAAAGAAGTGCTTTATTATAAGTAAGAAAGATTATATTTTGTATAGATTTTTATTTTTATGTAAAAATGATATAATAAATTATAGTAAACAAAGAAAGGAAATATAAATATGGCAACAATAGGATTTGAGGAAAAATTATGGGCAAGTGCTGACAAGCTTAGAAACAATATGGATGCATCAGAATATAAGCATGTAGTACTTGGACTAATATTTTTAAAATACGTTTCAGATACATTTATGGAAAAACACAAAGAGTTAATGGAAGAAGATGAAGAGTTTGCAGAAGATATAGATGCATATATGGCAGAAGGGGTGTTCTGGGTGCCAGAAAATGCACGTTGGGACTATATAGCAAAACACTCAAAACAAGCAGAAATAGGACAAATAGTAGATAATGCCCTAGATTTAATAGAAAAAGATAATGATTCTTTAAGAGGAGTACTTCCTAAAAACTACTCTAGACCAGAATTAGATAAAAGAATATTAGGTGAGATAATAGATTTATTTACTAATATAAATGTGGGTGGAAGTATAGGAAAAGAAAAAGATGTACTGGGAAGAGTTTATGAGTACTTCTTAGGAAAATTCGCAGCCAACGAAGGTAAAGGTGGAGGAGAGTTCTATACACCTAAATCAATAGTTAAGCTGATGGTAGAAATGATAGAGCCATTCAAAGGATATGTATATGACCCTGCTTGTGGAAGTGGTGGTATGTTTGTTCAATCATTAAAATTCGTTGAAGAACATAGTGGAAATGCCTTTGATATAAGTGTATATGGACAAGAGTCAAATCCAACTACTTGGAAACTGGCTAAAATGAACATGGCTATAAGAGGAATAGAAAATAACTTAGGAAGTAAAAATGCAGATACTTTCCATGAAGATTTACATAAAAACTTAAAAGCTGATTTTATACTGGCTAATCCACCTATATCAATAATTTTTAAAATGTGTAATATTATAGTATAAGATAACTTATTTTTACTATAACATTTTACTCACTAAATTATTAAAAAATATAGTTATAGTTCTAAAATAGATATTTAATACAAATAAATAGTTAGATATTTATTTTAAAATTATGAAATAGAAAAACAGTATTCACAAGACTTGTTCAAATGTATATAATTACCTATATTAATTTATACAACTTAAATTAATATAGTATAATTAAAGTAAGAAAATTAAAGGGGAGGTGTATATGCATGAATAAAAAAGATATGAGTGAAAGAGATATATGTACTAAATACATAACACCTGCTCTAGTTAAAGCAGGATGGGATATAAAGAGACAAATAAGAGAAGAAGTTACATTTACAGATGGAAGAATTATAGTAAGAGGTAATGTAACAACAAGAGGAAAAAGAAAAAGAGCTGACTATATTTTGTATTATAAGTCAAACTTACCTATAGCAGTTGTAGAAGCTAAAGATAACAAACATTCCATAGGAGATGGAATGCAACAAGCTATAAATTATGCAGATATATTAGATTTACAATTCGCTTACTCATCAAATGGAGATGGGTTTATAGAGCATGATATGAAAAGTGGAACAGAAAGAGAAATATCATTAGAAGAATTTCCATCACCAGAAGAATTATGGAATAGATATAAAGGTATAAAGAAAATAACTCCAGAGCAAGAAAAGATTATAACAGAGCCATATTATTTTGCACAAGGAGATAAAACCCCTAGATATTATCAAAGGATAGCAGTAAATAGAACTATAGAGGCAATAGTAAAAGGTAAAAATAGAATATTACTTGTTATGGCTACAGGAACAGGAAAAACTTATACTGCATTTCAAATAATACACAGACTTAGGGCATCTGGAGCAAAGAAGAAAATTTTATTTTTAGCTGATAGAAATATATTAGTAGACCAGACTAAGCAGAATGATTTTAAGCCATTTCAAAAAGTAATGACCAAAGTTGAAAATAGAACTATGGATAGCTCATATGAAGTATTTCTAGCATTATATCAACAACTTAGTGGGGCTGAAGATTTAGAAGTATTTAAACAGTTTAGTCCAGATTTCTTTGATTTAATAATTATTGATGAATGTCATAGGGGATCATCAAAGGATTCATCTGCTTGGAGGAAAATACTAGATTACTTCAGTTCAGCAACACAAATAGGGCTAACTGCTACACCAAAGGAGACGAAGGAAATATCCAGTTCAACATACTTTGGAGAACCTATTTATACATATAGCCTAAAACAAGGTATAGAAGATGGATTCCTGGCTCCATATAAAGTTATAAGAATAGGTATAGATAAAGATTTAGAAGGATATAGACCTATTAAAGGTAAACTTGATGATTATGGAAATGAATTAGAAGATAGAGAATACAATATAAAGGACTTTGATAAAAACTTAATAATTGATGATAGAACTAAAGTTGTAGCAAAAAAAATCACTGAGTTTTTAAAAAAAACCGATAGATTTTCTAAAACAATAGTATTCTGTATAGATATAGAACATGCTGAAAGGATGAGAAGAGCTTTAATAAATGAAAACTCTGATTTGGTTGCAGAAAATCATAAATATGTTATGAGAATTACAGGAGATAACAAAGAAGGAAAAGCTCAATTAGATAATTTTATAGATGAAGATAGTAAGTATCCTACGATAGTTACAACAAGTAAATTAATGACTACAGGAGTAGATTGTAAAACTTGTAAGTTAATAGTACTTGAAAATAATATAGCTAGTATGACTGAATTTAAACAAATAATAGGTCGTGGAACTAGATTAAAACCTGATTATGGTAAAGAATATTTCACTATAATGGATTTCAGAAATGTATCTAGATTGTTTGCAGACCCAGACTTTGATGGAGAGCCTGTAATCATATATGAACCAGAAGAAGGTGATGATATTACACCTCCAGAGCTGGATACAGACCCATATGATACTGATGGTAATGGAGAAGGTGAGTTTAATGACAAGCATAGTAAATATAGAGTATCCGATGTAAAGGTAAGGGTTATAAGCGAAAGAGTTCAGTATTATGATAAAGATGGAAAATTAATAACAGAATCACTTAAAGATTATTCAAAGAAGAATATTAAAGAAGAATTTGAGGACTTAGATGCTTTTCTTAGAAAATGGAATAGTGAAGATAAAAAGCAGGCTATTATAGAAGAATTAGTAGAACATGGAGTACTATTAGATGCTTTAAGAGAAGAAATAGGAAATCCTGATATAGATGATTTTGATTTGATATGCCATATAGCATATGATAAAAAGCCTCTTACACGCTCCGAAAGAGTTAACAACGTTAAGAAAAGAGGTTACCTTTATAAATACTCAGACATAGCTCAAAAAGTCTTAGAAAGTCTTTTAGATAAATATTCTTCAAATAGAAATGTAGATTTAACAGATACTAAAATTTTAGAATTAAAACCATTTGAAGATTTAGGTAATCCAATTAAAATAGTTAAGGCTTTTGGTGGAAAGAAAAAATATATAGAGGCAATAAAAGAATTAGAAAAAGAAATATATGCATAATACAATAAATAGCTATTATGCATATATTTTAATTTATAATTTAAAATATAAAAGGAGTGATTTTATGCCATAATCAAATTTAGCAAAACTTAAAAAAATATCTAACAAATATTACGAAATGGAAAATGATTTTGAACATATAGAATCAGAATATGAAAGTTTTAAATCAAGTTTTGAAGGTTATATATTTGACATACTTTATAATATAAGTAATTTTTTCGATGAATATGAAACATTTGTTATGGAAGCTAGTTGTGTGTGTAGTGATTATGTATTTTCAACTGAAAAGAGTAAAACAAAATATCAAGGCATAGCAAGTAAATGTGAAGATATGAAAGATGAATCAATAAGTATGTTTGGAGAATTAAAATCAATTCAAGAATCAGGTGGAGGATTTAGTGATAGTGAGGAAAGAACAATTAATAGTTTTAAAATAAATTCATTAATTTAGATAAGAAATAGCTACTATCTTATATAGTAGCTATTTCTTATTTAGGCAATAAATAAGAGAAAAAAATTAAAATAAATGGTAAAATAGAATCAGACAAAATAGGAGGAAATTTTATATGAGTATAAGCAATTTAATTAAAAGACTACAAAATATAATGCGTCAAGATGCAGGTGTGGATGGAGATGCTCAAAGAATAGCACAAATAGTTTGGATAATATTTTTAAAAGTATATGATGCTAAAGAAGAATTATGGGAGTTCCATGATGATGACTATGAAAGTATAATACCTGAAAATCTTAGATGGAGAGAGTGGGCAGTTGATGAAAAAGATGGACAAGCAATGACAGGAGATGCTTTATTATCTTTTGTTAATGATGAACTATTCCCAACATTAAAGAACCTTGAAGTAGATGAAACTACAGAAAAGAGAAGTTTAATAGTTAAAGAAGTATTTGAAGATGCATTTAACTATATGAAAGATGGGACTCTTTTAAGGCAAGTAATAAATGTTATAGATGAAATAGACTTCACAGAAGCAGAGGAAAGGCATGCATTTAATGATATATATGAAACAATACTTAAAGACCTTCAAAGTGCTGGAAAATCTGGAGAATTTTACAGTCCTAGACCTACTACTTCATTTATAGCTGAAATGCTTAATCCTAAAATAGGAGATAAATGTGCAGACTTTGCTTGTGGAACAGGAGGATTTTTAATATCAATATTAGAGATTTTAATAAAGCAAATAAACACTGTAGAAGATAAAGAAATTGTAAATGGAAGTTTATATGGTGTGGAGAAAAAGAATTTACCATATCTACTTTGTATAACTAATTTATTACTTCATGATATAGATAGTCCTAACATAATACATGGAAACTCATTAGAAAAAAGTGTTAGAGATTACAATGAAGAAGATAAGTTTGATGTTATTGCTATGAATCCTCCTTATGGTGGAGTAGAGCAAAAAAATATACAAGCTAACTTCCCTGTGGAATTACAAACATCTGAAACAGCAGATTTATTTGTTACTACTATATTATATAGATTAAAGCAAAATGGTAGATGTGGAATAATCCTTCCAGATAACTTCTTATTTGGAACAGAAAATTCACAAAAGGCTTTAAAAGAGAAGTTAATGAATGAGTGTAATCTTCATACTATAGTAAAACTTCCAGCAGGAGTATTCGCTCCATATACAAGTATAACTACTAATATGTTATTCTTTGATAAAGTAGGAGCTACAGAAAAAATACATTACTATGATATACCACTTCCAGAAGATTATAAGAGTTTCTCTAAGACTAAACCATTTAGAGACATACATTTAGCTGATGTTAGAGCTTGGTGGAATGACAGAGATAATGGTGATGAAAATGCTTATGTAGTGACTAAAGATGAAGTCATAGCTAATGGATATAATTTAGATTTTAAAAATCCTAACAAGTTAGTAGAAGAACATGAATTTACACTTGAAGAGTTGTTAGTATCTATGGATGAAAAATCTAGAAATATATCTAGTTTATTAGAAAAGATAGCTATGGAACTTGAAGGAGTGACTGAATAATGGATACTAAAGCATTAAAAGATACAATTCTTCAATTAGCTGTACAAGGAAAGTTAGTTAATCAAGATGAAAATGATGAGCCTTCATATATTTTGCTTGAGAGGATAAAAGAAGTAAAAGAACAATTAATAAAAGATAAGGTTATAAAGAAAGAAAAGTCATTGCTAGAGATAAATGAATATGAAAAAGTATTTGACCTACCTAATAATTGGGAATGGGCTAGACTAGGCGATATAGGTCAGATAGTAGGTGGAGGAACTCCAAGTTCAAGGAATATAGAGTATTATACAGATAACGGAATACCGTGGTTAACACCTGCAGACTTGAGAGGATATAAAGATAAATATATATCCCATGGAAATAGGTTTATTACAGAATTAGGCTTACAAAAAAGTTCAGCGAGAATGTTACCAAAAGGAAGTGTATTATTCTCAAGTAGGGCACCTATTGGATATGTAGTTATAAATAATGAAGAATTATGTACTAATCAAGGATTTAAGTCTATAGTACCTTATATGATTGAAATGAACGAATATATATATTACTTCTTAAAACATAATACTAAAAATATAGAAGATATGGCATCTGGAACAACATTTAAAGAGATTTCAGGAAAAGGAATGAGCGAGATAGTTATACCAGTGCCACCACTAGAAGAACAAAAACGTATAGTAGATAAAATAGATGTGCTATTTAAATTAATAGATAAGCTTGATAATAATAAACAAGATTTATCAAAAAATATATCTAACACAAGAAATAAGGTATTACAGTTAGCGATTAAAGGTAAATTAGTGCCTCAAAATGAAAGTGATGAACCTGCAAGAGAGTTGTTAGAGAAAATAAAAGAAGATAAAAACCAGTTGATAAAGGATAAGCTTATAAAAAAAGAAAAGTCATTACCAGATATAAGTGATGATGAGAAGTTGTTTGATTTGCCGAATGGTTGGGAATGGTGTAGATTGAGCGAAGTTTCTAATTATATTAAAGCTGGAGGAGATAAACCAAAGGATTTTTCTACTGTCAAAAACGAAGAATATAAAATACCTGTTATTGCAAATGGTAAAACCAATACAGGTATTATGGGATACACTAAGATAGCAACAGAAAATAATATGTGTATAACTGTATCTGGAAGAGGTACTATTGGGTATTCTTGTATTAGAAAGGAACCTTTTTGTCCAATCGTAAGATTAATAGTTATTTGCCCAAATTCAAGTATAGATATTTCTTACCTACATTATGTACTTCAGTATTTAATTGAGCAAGGTGTTGGAACGAGTATTCAACAACTAACTGTACCTATGATTAAACCTAAAGTTATTCCTTTACCACCATTGGAAGAACAAAAGCGTATAGTAGCTAAAGTAGATGCGATTATGAACTATTTAGATGATCTAGAAAGAAATATAAAATAATAATAATATTAAAGGATGTTAGGTTAAAATCTAGCATCTTTTATATATGATGGGAGTGATATATATTAAAAATTTAGAAATTATAGAGTCTCAGATAAGGCAAATGTTAGCTAGTATAGTATGGACTCATAAAATACAAGAAAAACAATCAGATATATATAAATGGTGGTATAACTTCTGGGAAACTATAAGAATTGTTGCAGGAGCAGTTACTACATCAGGTATAATAGCAATATTATTTCTAGATGAATATTGGATAAAAGTTATAACAGCAGGTATATCTATAATAACTTTATTTATAGATTCATACCTAAAGGTTTATGATTTAAAAGTTCTATCAAATACACATAAAAGTTCGGCTCTTGATTTATTAAAATTGAGAGAAGAAACAATTTCTGTATTGTGTGATATTAAATTGAATAAATATACAGAAGAAACACTTATTGAAAAAAGAGACTATATAAGTCAAAGACAAATGGAAATATATATAAATATGTTAGATTGTAGTGATAAAGCAGTTGAAAAAGCAAGTGAATCATTAAAAGAAAAGGGTGATAGTACTTATTCAGAGGAAGAGATAGATAGTTTTTTACCTATCTTAGCAAGAAAGAATAAATAAGTTTACAAGGGGGATATATGAGTTTAAAAGATGATTTTCAGACATTTATTAGTAACTTAGAGCCTAATAATATGGATGAAATGGAAACTACTGTAGGAGAAATGGCTAAAAAATTAAATAGTTACTATTATAATTTAACTGGAGATAAAACTTCACATATGTATATAGTAGGGTCTGTTGGAAGAGGTACATCAATTAAGGGTGCTAGTGATTTGGATATTATATTTGACTTACCAAGTTCAAAATATAAGCAATATGATGAGTATGAAAGTAATGGACAATCAGCTCTATTACAAGAAGTTAAAACTGTATTAAAAACTAGATATACTAATACAGATATAAGTGGAGATGGACAAGTTGTAGTTATTAAATTTAAAAAGTACACAGTAGAGCTAGTACCTGGATTTAAACAGTGTGATGATAGTTTTAAATATCCAGATACAAATGATGGAGGATGTTGGAAAATAACTAAACCTTTAGCAGAGATAGATGAAAGTAAAAATACTATAGATGATACGGATTATAATTTTAAGTATATAGCTAACATGTTAAGATCATGGAAAAATAAACAAGGATTTAAAATTGGAGGATTATTGATAGATACGCTAACTTATAATTTTCTTAATAGTAATACCGAGTATAGAAATATAGAGTTTGATAACTATTTAGATATGACAAAAGAGTTATTTAATTATTTAAAAGGATTAAACAAAGAGCAGTCATATTGGTATGCTTTAGGAAGTAATCAGAAAGTATATAATTGTGATAATGGAAAATTTATTACAAAAGCTAAAAAAGCATACAAAAAAATTGAAAATTTAACAAAAGAATCTCTAAGTGTAAATAAAAAATTAAGAGAAGTTTTTGGAGCTCAATTTCCTAAAAAAACAACACTAGTAGAAGAAAGAAACTTCTATTCAAATACAGAAGAATTTATAGAAGATATGTTCCAGATAGATATAAAATATGATTTAAATATAGATTGTAAAGTAACACAAGATGGATTTAGGCCAACACTTTTAAGTATTATTTTAGAAAACACCATGTTCTTAAAGCCTAAAAAAAGACTTGAATTTTTTATAGATAATATTGATGATAATATAAACGGTAGCTACGATATATATTGGAAAGTAAAAAATGAAGGTGAAGTAGCAAAAGAAAGAAACTGCATTAGAGGTCAAATAAAAAAACATAATACAGATAAAATTTATGAATCAACAGATTTTAAAGGGGAACATTATGTAGAATGCTATATAGTACAAAATAATATTTGTGTAGCTAGAGATAGAATTGATGTACCTATTTCAAATTATGAATATATAATGGCATAGTAATTTAAATATACATTGTCTTAAAGATAGTAATAATATGCAATAACATTAGTAAGCATATATTATTACTATCTTTTTTAGAATTATTTTTTATCAGAAGGAAATGCTATAACATTAATATTCTTTTCAACCAATGTTCTTTTCAGAATAGAAATCTCTTTTTGTAGCTCTTCATATTCACTTTCTAATGATTGATTTCTATTTTGAAGATTGATTATTTCACGATTAAGTTCATCATTCTCATGGCGAAGATTTTCAGTATCAATATCTCTCATAACAAAGTCATTTATTTGTTTTATTAAAATATTATTATCTTCTTTAATCTTATCAAAATCATTTTCTAAAGTATTTTTATCGTCACATTCTGTAGCATAGTATTTAACATATAATTTGAGTAAATCATTATTATAGAATGTCTTACGAGATATATTAGTATCTATAGATATAGTAGATACATTAATTGCATTAGATTTTATAATTTCTCTAGCATTATCAATTTTATTTAACCGTACTTGAATAGCAGAATCAACCTTATCTAATTGATTTAATTTAGATTTTGATAATGTATCAATACTAGCATTATTCTTTGATAAAAATGAGTTAATTCTTGCTAATTTTTCTTCATCCATATATTAATCTCCTCTCTTATATCTTCTTTGTTTTCTATTACATCAATAAGGCTAGGGTACTTATCTATAATAGTCTTCATGCCTTTTTTATCTATTTCTTTATCAAGTTCATCTAATTCTGGAATTAATCGTCTTCTAATAAGGTCTTTTATTTTATTCAACTCCTTTTGAGAAGCCCTTATATTTCCTTTCTTTTTGCAAGAAGTGTAGGTTTCTTGTAAAGTTTTAAAATTTAAATAAGATACATCAATCATGTAATAGAAATGAAATAAATTAGGGCATAGGTTATATGAACATAGTAATTCATTAGTTCTAGCATCTTTAGAGCATGGCATAAAAGATGTTTTTATACAAACTCCACCAGTTTTACCACGAATTATAACCTTGTCCCCTATAGTTTCCATAATAGCATCTATATCAGTTTCAATGTTCAAATTATTGTTTTTAATGAAGTCTTGAATATTTTTTTTAATATCTTCTCCTAAGAAGGTACAGCTAAAATATTAACTATATTTTTAGAACATCCTATTATATTTATTGGATATTCATTAAGTGATATAAATATACAGAATATATTAAAATCCATAATAAAATGCTTATCTCAAGAAAATTTAGAAAAACTAAGAAATAGATTGATTTTTATAGAATGGAATGATGTTGGAGATGAAGATTGTATAGCTCAATTTTCAAAGGATTTTGGAGATGGTAAATCTTTAGAAATGACAAAAATTAGATTAACAGACTATTCTTTATTATATGAGGCCTTACTAGAAAATAAAAATAAGTATAGAACAAATTTATTAAGGAATTTAAAGAAAGATATATATGACTTAGTGCTTACAAATAAGCCAGGAACAAAAATGAGAGTTGTAGGTTTGGAGGAAGATGACAAGCTAGAAGAAGTTGAAGTAGTTATTGGTGTAGGAATATTATCAGAGTTTGGAAAGAAAGGATACTCGTCTATAAAACCAAATGAAATATATGAAGATATTGTATTTGATAATAGAGATTTAAATCCAAGGCTCGTTGTAGAAGAATCACTACCTACACTGTTAAAATTTTACGGCAATAGTATACCTATAAACAAGTATATTAGTCAATATGATGGAGAATTAGATGAGCAGATAAAAAAAGAAATAAAAACAGAATTTAGACAATTATTAAATAATACAATAGAAAAAGAAAAAAGTAGAGGAAGAATAAGTGAAACAACAATACATGAATTAAGGGATAATCATAGTGATTTAAAATGTTTGGAATATATTCCTTTATTGGACTTTGAAAATATAGATGAAAATGAATTGAAAGAATTTTTAGTTGAGTTTATGACAAATAGACCAAATTTTTTAGATACTAATACGAAACCAATAAATAAAACTAATTTTAGACGTATTATAAAAATTTATGATTGGATAAAGTATTATTATAATAATAAAGAATGCCCTATGCATTAGTAACTAAATCCATAGTCACATACACATAAAGCATTCTTACTATTTAAAAAGCAAATAGTAGTTAGTAAATACATATTATTTACGCTACTAAAGCTCTTTCTTTTAATTTATTCTTATATTTAAATATTATACACAAAAAAATGAAAATTTCAACACTAATAATGTAGAACAACGACCCTGATAATAATTTAAATAGATATATAAATGATATATAATAAAGTATATAGATTATTGGAGGAGTCTTATGAAAATATTTAACAAAGATATAGAAATATTAGGGGATGACAAAGGATATATAATACTTGTATGCCCATACTGTAAAAGTGAATTTAAAGTATCATCATATGATCTTCAAGAAAGAGGAATATATAATGAACTTTTTTGCCCATACTGCGGCCTAAGTAAGGAGGTAAAAACTTTTTATACAAGGGAAATTAAATCAAAGGCTACAAAAGTAGGAAAAGAAAATTATAATATCCAAAATGACAAAAATGAATCTAGTTCAAATGACAAAAAATACAATAATATGAAAGATAATGATAAATTATGCGATACAACAAACAAAAAGCCTTTAAAATCGAAACAAGGGGATATTTTGGGTATGTCTAGCTATAATATAAACCATACTCCAAGATTAAATAGCAGCAAATCTTTAGATATGAGTTTTTCAAGTATGGAAAAACAAATAGAAAAGGACAAGCCTATTTATAAGATAAAAATGGACAATAAAAAACTTCAAAATGTAAATGTAGATAGATTAAAAGATAAAAACTTAAAGGAAATTGAATATATATGTCATATATGCTCTTCAAAAGAGAGATTATTATCTGACGAAGAGACAATATTATACTGTGCTTATTGTGGGGTGGATTTGAAGTGAATATAGAAGATTTAAGAAAGATAAGTTTTGAATTTAGAAGAGTTAGCAGCGATATGTTAAACTCTATTACAGACGACAATAATGTTTATCTAATAAAATTTAGGGAATTTATAGATGATAATAAAATAATAAAAGATTATATAGATTCAAAGGTCAAATATTCAAGTATAGAGTGGCAAAAATCATTTATAGAAGAAGATTGTGGCTATAAAAGTGTCATAATACCAAAAAATAAAAATGACCATATAAAGGCGATGTATGACTATTTAGTAGTTATGACAGATAGAAATAAAAGTTTAAACGGTGAGGCATTTAATTTTCACTTAGGAAGATGCAAGGTGAATGAGAGAATACAATTTTATTTAAATCGAGTATTCTTACCTTTAATTCACTATATAAACGATTATTTAATAGAAGAAATGATAGCTTTACAAGAAAGCAAAAAGGGGGATTAGTTATGAGATTAGTTGTATTAATAGACAATTGCACAATAAACGGGAGAAATTTGAAAGGTGAAGGTGGAGCGTCTTATTATATAGAAGATGAGGATAAGAAATTCTTACTTGATACTGGTGCATCAGGATTATTTATGGAAAATGCAAAAAATCTAGATATAAATTTAGATGATATAGACACAGTTGTATTGTCACATGGTCATTATGATCACGCTGGAGGCCTTAAGGATTTTATAGAAAGTAGAGATGATAAAATAAATATAATTTGCCACCCACTATCATTTAATAAAAAGAAAAAGGGAAATACAAATATGGGAGCACCATATAGAAAAGATGAAATAATCAAACTTGCAAATGTAAATTTTAGTGATAAACCTGTTAAAGTAAGTAAAAATGTAACTTACTTGGGACAAATTCCATATACTGTGGATTTTGAAAATAGAAAGCTAATGGGCGAAATTGAAATAGATGGTGAATATAAAGATGACTATATTATGGACGATTCGGCTTTATTATACGACACAAGTGATGGGATATATATAATTACTGGATGCTCACACAGTGGGATATGCAATATCATCGAATATGCTAAAAAGGTTTCTGGAAAAGATAAAGTACTTGGAATAATAGGTGGTACACATCTTCAAGAAATTAATGAACAATTATATAAAACAATAGAGTATTTTAAAGAAAATAATATAAAAGAGTTATATCCATGTCATTGTACAAAATTTTATGTTAAGGCTGAAATGTTTAAAAATCTAGATATAAAAGATGCACATGTTGGGCTTGAGATAAACTGGTAAGAATAAAGAATCAATGATTTTGAAAAGAAGACGTTAGTAAAAAATAACGTCTTTTATTTTATGAAAAAATATAGATTAAAACATTTATTATATGAAGCGAAATAAAACAACTATATAATCCGAGTAGAAAATAATATTATTAACAAAATAAAAAACAAAAACTAATTCGCAAGAAAAATACCCTTAAAAAATTAAATATGTTACTATAAATATAGAAATTTTAAAAAAGGAAGAGAAAAAATGAAAGAAAATTACTACGAAAAACTATTAAATATAAATACAGCAGGAAATGAGAATTGGAATAAAACATCACCACACAACCATCCATATCAACCGACTCTATATGAGGCATTAGATACTTTATTTGAAAAATACGATTTAGATGAAGATGATCATATTGTTGATTTTGGCTCTGGAAAAGGGAGAATAGTATTTTATATAAACCACTTTTTCAGATGTTATTCAAATGGAGTTGAGATGAATGAAATATATTATAATGAATCTCTATTAAATAAATCAAAATATATTCAAAAGCATAAGAAAATGGAAGACAAAGTAAACTTCTATTGCAACTTATCACAAAATTATAATGTAGAAGAAAAAGACAACAAATTTTATTTCTTCAATCCATTTTCAGTACAAATCTTTATGAAAGTTATTGAAAATATACTGAAATCTTTTGAAAAAAATCCAAGGGACATGGATTTAATAATATATTATCCAAGCGATGAGTATATTCAATTTTTAGAGTACAGAACTCCTTTTATGCTTGAAAATGAAATAATACTTGAAGAACTTTATAAAAATGATGATAAAGAAAAATTTGTAATATATAGTTTAAAAACGAATTTTTAAATAAAAAAATTAAATATAGTTCGAAATATAACTACAAATTGTTGATTTATGACAAGAAATGTGTTATTATTCCTTTAAATAGTAAATATTTGGAAAAATGAAATGTTCATAGGGGGTAGAATTATGAAAAAATTATCAGTAATAGCATTAGTACTTATGCTGGGACTTAGTACATTTTTAGGTGGATGTTCATCATCATCTTCATCAAGCAGTTCTGCTAACGATGATTCATTAAAATATGTAATGGACAAAGGGGAATTAATAGTAGGACTTGACGATGCGTTCCCGCCAATGGGTTTTAGAGATGATGATAATAATATTGTAGGGTTTGATATCGATTTAGCAAAAGAAGTTGCAAAAAGAATGGATATCAAGGTTAAATTCCAACCAGTAAACTGGCAAGCTAAAGAACAAGAATTATCATCTAAAAATATAGACTGTATATGGAATGGTTTTGGTATAACTCCTGAAAGAGAAAAAGTTCTAACTATCTCAGAACCATATATGGCAAATCCACAAATATTTGTAGTTTTAGCTGATTCAGGAATAAAAACTCAAGATGATTTAAAAGGAAAAGTTGTAGCAGCTCAAAATGGATCAACTGCATATGCTACTATAGATAAAGATACTGAACTTAAAGATTCTTTCAAAGAATTTGTGGGTGTTGAAGATAATGTAAAAGCATTAATGGACTTAGGAGTTGGAGGTTCTGATGCAGTTGCAATGGATACAGTAGTTGCTCGTTATTATATGGCAAAAGACCCAGGTAAATATAGCATCATAAAAGACACTACTATATTAGATGAAAAAATGGGTGTTGGCTTTAGAAAAGGCGACAACGCTTTATGTAAAAAAGTTGAAGATACTTTAAAAGAAATGAAAAAAGACGGTACATTAGCAAAAATAAGTAAAGAATGGTTTGGTGAAGATTTAACTATAATCGGAGAAGATAAATAGTTATATATTTCAAACTTAGTATATTTTAAAAGGTGTCAAATTTATAAGTCTAAAGACTTAGAGCTTGGCGCCTTTTTTAAGATATAAGACTTTATAAAACTAGACAGGGGGGATTAGCTTGGATTTTGCAGGCGTAATGGATTTAGTAAAAAATATGTTGCCAAGTTCAATAGTTACTTTAGAAATATTTTTCTTAACTATAATATTTTCATCAATACTTGGCATGTTTGTAGCTTTTGGTAGAATGTCAAAATATGCTATTATAAGAATACCTATTCAAGTATTTTTACTTATTATGAGAGGGACACCTCTTATACTTCAATTGATGTTTTTCTATTTTGCTCCTTATTATATATTCGCAGCTACATTGCCACGTTTTTGGGCAGCAATACTTGCATTTACATTAAACTATAGTGCATATATAGCAGAGATATATAGAAGTGGTATAGAATCTATACCTGTTGGACAATATGAAGCAGCGACAGTTTTAGGTTTTGGAAAAGCTGAGACATTTTTCAAAATTATATTACCTCAAGTTGTAAAAAGAATAATACCACCGATGAGTAATGAACTTATGACTTTAGTAAAAGATACAGCTTTAGCTCAAGTAATCGGTGTTGCTGAAATATTCAAACTTGCAGGTGCTACAATGTCTTCTCAATTTTCTACAGTACCATTAATCGTTGCGGGTGTTTTTTATTTAATTATGAATGCTGTAGTTGAAAGATTCTGTTTCTATTTAGAAAAGAAATTAGATTACTATGAATAGGAGGTAAAAAAATGAAAATTTTATCAGTTGAAAACTTAGAAAAAAGTTTTGGTGATTTACAAGTATTAAAAGATATTTCTCTCGAAGTAAATCACGGGGAGATAGTATCTATTATAGGATCTTCTGGTTCAGGTAAATCTACATTACTTAGATGTATAAATAGATTAGAAACTATCGATTCAGGAAAAATAACTGTAGATGGTCAAATTATGGTATCTACAGAAAATGGGAAGGTTCAATATGCAAATAACGATATATTAAATGAAATAAGATTAAAAACAGGTCTTGTTTTCCAAAATTTCAACCTATTTCCACATTTTAATGTATTAAAAAATATAACTCAGGCGCCAATAAGAGTTAAAAAAGTACCTAAAGATGTTGCAGAAAGAGAAGCAATGGACCTTTTAAAAAAATTAGGGCTTGAAAATAGAAAAGATGCATATCCTCACCAATTATCAGGAGGGCAAGCACAGAGGGTTGCAATAGCTAGAGCACTCGCTTTAAAACCTGTAATTCTTTTCTTCGATGAACCGACAAGTGCACTTGACCCAGAGCTTACAGGTGAAGTATTAAAAGTTATACGTTCACTTGCTGAGATGAATATGACTATGGTAATAGTAACTCATGAGATGTCTTTTGCAAGAGATATATCTGATAGAATGATATTTATGGATAAAGGTGTAATAGTAGAAAACTGTACACCAGAAGAATTATTTAATTCTAAAAATGAACGTACTCGAGAATTTTTAGGAAAATATCATCAAGGTGTGTAAATTTAAAATATTATAATATAAATGCTAATTTTATGTTAAAAAATAAAGGGGAGTTGTTGAACCCTTTATTTTTTTATTTTAATATTATGTTATAAGATAACTAGCAGTGTGATATAATATAAATCTATATTTAAATAGATATATGGAGGTAAAACTTTGGATAAAA
>OBUW01000290.1_pt1 | contig 33545 bp, 15 predicted proteins | sample 1475761 | NCBI WGS metagenome assembly OBUW01 (sample SAMEA2579908, study PRJEB22360) | human gut metagenome | biome: human gut; feature: human-associated habitat; material: faeces | place: Denmark | collected 2008/2010
TTAAATATTTTTTCAATAAAGATATTTGGAAAAAAATTTTCACTTCATGGCATTTCTATGTTTTAACTTTATGGACTATTTTCTGTTGGAATAATTCTAATGCTAGTTCCGGTGCTTATGCATTATGGTTAAAATCTTTAACCGATAGTGATGGCAATCAAAGATTTACGGGTGGGAAATTACAAGATTATACTGCTTTGACACCTGGTTTAGGTTTAATATGGTTAATTTTAGCAAGTACTTTTGCTGATTTGTTCAGATCTCGATGGGGTGCTATTTTATTTACTCAAGTTTTCAATATCCTTGGTAATGTATTATTAGCAGTTTGGCATATTCCAGAAAGAGCAAAATGGTTTGCTTGGTGTATGCAATATTTCGGTTGGGCCATGGCTCCAGTATTATATTCCTGGCAGGGGGATATTTGTCGAAGAGATATTCGTGAAAGACAAATTGTATTAGTGTCAATGAATATGCTTGCTCAACAATCAACAGCATGGATTGCTGTACTTGTTTGGAAAACCGTTGAAGCACCAAGGTTTTTGAAAGGTTATACTTTTACTGCCTGTAGTGCTTTTGCCTTGTCGGTTTGGACTATGGTGGTATTATGGCTTTATAAACGTGAAGAAAGAGAAAATGCTAGAGCTAATGGTATTATTCTTTACGATTCTTCAAAAGAGGATTTAGAACAAGTACAAGTACAAGCTGAAGCTAATTCAATAAATTCTAAATCAGAAAAATAGATATACAACAAGCTTGTTTTATATACAATATTAAGTTTTTTTTATTTTTTTTAATAAACAGCTAGACGTTTAATTGAAATGTGAGTGTTATTTTATTTGAATGTAATATGTGTATGTGAGTTCGTTGGGTTTGGTGCATAACAACTCCCTGCTGATGTTTAATCAACAAACGGATTTACTTCTCATTTTTCAACAAATTTAGTCTAAAAATTGAAACAAAGTCTTGTACTACAATAGTTTTAATTACCGGTATATTCTACAATTACCAAAGTGCTCAGTGTTGATCCACAATTTGTTACTAAAATACCATTTGAAAAGAATTTAAAAGACGTCGGTGTTGTAAAAAGTTGCCATCTTTTACCGAATAAGCATGTTTATAAATCGTTTAATATAGAAATAGGCCAAACCCAAGGAAAAGAATAATTGATGTTACAAAACACTTCTAAAATCCAATTGTATATAAAGATTGTAATAGCTCTGAACTTTCTAAACTACAAACAATATAATAATACTTAAATTTATAAAGAAAACATATGTCAAACTATACGAAAATAATCTTCAATAAGCGATTTCATAATATAACAAGTAGTCGTGTTAAATATAACAAAAAATCTATCGTCCCCATCTCGGAATTAACCCCGTTCCATTCCGGCACTTACATCACAGGAGATTTTTTTTTTTCTCCTCCTCCTCTTTAATTCTTGATTCTTTTTCGGTACTACACAACAAACAAACTAACAATTACATAATTTATTACAATAAAGAAATCTAATACTAATCTTTTTTAACTATAGCATTCCGTAGTAACGTTAAATCTTCATTTAATTCCTCAGGTTTTAATCCTTGTGGACCAACAAAATGTTTATTACTACCTCTGGTCTGAACCTTGTGTTGACTGACTCCACCATTCTTTGCCGTTAGATTCAAGGAAGCCCCTCCATCTTCATTCTCCATGATCAAAACATTTAAAGTATCATAATCTTTATCACTCAAGTTAGATTCATATCCACTAGTGGCATTCCCATTTTGTCGAGTGCTAGAATGATTATTTAGTGGCATACCACTAGTAGTACCTGAACTCAATTCATCATTTGAACTATACCTCGTGGCATATATTCTTCTTCTTTTCCCTGCTGATGAATACCCACCATTATTATAAACAGATGAAAAATTATCAGCAGATCCTCCACCCACACCACTACCACCACCACCATCGGACAAATCTGCTGCTTCGCCAACACTGAATCTGCCAGCTAATTCACGTTTCCTTAGTGATCTTCTATCATTGGCATTTAACTCGGCTATTGCAACAGAATTGAATGCTTGATTCGTGGGGTCTTCGGGATTCATCCAACTTTTACCATTCACTAAATTCACTAAAAATTTATCTTCCTTTAGATGTTTGATTTGTTGTTGTAATTTATCATACAATTTTTCTTTTATCAATTTTATCATTTTATCATGTTGTTCTTTAGCTCGATTTAAATCTTCTTGATATTCACTTTCTATTCGTTTGACTTGATATTCTTCCCATAATCGTAATTTAGTTAATTCATAATCTCGAACTTCTTCTAAATTCATTTTTTTATATAAAAATTCTTCATTGCTCCCTTGTTGTAATGTGGCTAACTTGTTTTGTAATTCATGTAACAGATTTCTATAAAACATATCTCTATCATTTTTAAATGTCAATTCCAATTTATTTAATCGACCTGCTATATTGGTACGTTTCTTATCTCGTTTGTTTTGTGGTGGTTGGGCTATAAAATAGACACGTTTGTTTGTTAGTAACTTGACTCTGTTTATTCACTAGAAGACATGAGACTTTGGGAAAAGTAAATATATATACATACTTTCATGAATGGTACCATTCTTTCGTGACTCTTCCATATTGCTATAATAATGATTTGGTGACAATTAAAGAAAAAGAAAACAATAATAAAAACAAGGAAGAAGTAGTAAACTAAGTTGTTCTTGTCAAAAAAACAAAAAAAAAAAATCAATTTCAACAAAAATCTGTGGTAAAGAGAAATTTGTATGTTTCATTGGAATTGGTGACTTCTATTCTTCTTCTTCGAAAAAACACCATCTTTATATACAGGACCACGTAAACAAAAAAAAATAACAATTTGATGATGATGTGCTTTATCTAATTCTTTCTTTATTTTTAAGAGATGATTGCTTCTTTGATTTTCAATCCCATGGTTCTATCATCAACAACAATGTTAAAACAAGAAGGCTCTATTATTTTTATTGGTTGAATTGGAAAATCATTCTGTAGAATACTGGACCAAAGTGGAAGAATTTGATTAATTTTTGCAGGATGAAGATCATCAAGAGTTATTATGCTTTTGTTCCCAGTTGCAGAAACATTAAATTAAAACTAAAAATCATCTAATCTTTTCATTATTATGGATTATAAAGCTTGGATAAACAATTCAAACAGCTAGTTTAATTGCAAATCATTCCTTGAATAACAACATAGTTTAAAATTAGTCGTTCAACTTTTGAGTACAGTAATCATTAACAGAACAAGATACTGATACTCCTTTTGTTATAAAATGGGTCAATAGGTTTATTTTATCTTATCTGACACTCTTGTAGTTATTATCCCCAGAGTAACTTAGAACTATGTGATTGGTTATATTTCCGTTTCCGGCAATATGTACCCGCAAACCTATATTGAGAGTTTCTGAAAAATTTCCATGGTGTATATAAAACTGAGTCATTGCCCCACTATCGTTTTTTTCTTTCTGTTTTCCCTTCATTTCAAGTTTTTAATAACAATCAATTACAACCTAGAGTGACAGTCAGTTTTAGTGATGAACTCCGAAGAAGTTTTTGAGTCAGTTAAAGATCTTCCATTTGCTGATGGGAATTTTAAAGACACACCAAAAGTTAAAGAATCAACAATAAATTTCAAGTTGGCCAAAGATGCTACCAAAACAGTGACTTTGTTCAATATCCACGACTACAAAACTGTTCCAGTCAATTTGGTGAAAGCACTTGAAAACGAGTTTAATTATGTGGTCAAAGAAGGTAGAACATATCCTTATCATAGTACAATGGAAGGGGAAACCTTTGTCAAGTATTGGTTTACTCATTTTGTATCGGTGTTACTAGAAGGAGAATATAAGACATTCGATGAATTGGGTGACTTATCGGTAGAGCAATGGAATCAAATCTTTTTGGGGACTTTTTATGTGAAACCAAATTATACTGGCCGATGTTCCCATGTTTGTAATGCTGGATTTATAGTAAACCACGAGAAACGAGGGTTGGGATTAGGTAAGGAATTGGGGAAAAAGTATCTTCAAGTTGCACCGGAATTGGGATATGTTTATTCGGTGTTTAATTTAGTGTTTGAAACAAATATTGCCAGTTTGAAGATTTGGGATTCACTTGGGTTTGATAGAATTGGTTATGTTAAAAATGTGGCGGTATTAGAAGGTGAGAATAAACTCGTTGGTGCATACATGTATGGGAAAGATTTACAGTAAGTTGGTATGGGTATTTACTTTCATAGAAAGAGGCCACCAAAAAGGGTAGAAGAGTTTGGTGCTTGTCTATAATTTATTGACTGAGCATAATCTCAAGATATCTCCAGCCAAAATCCGGTTTCAATAATGTACATTTTAGATCGAAAGAAAACTGCGCGACTTTTAACATAACCGAGGCTCAACCTTTAAACCGAGACCCCTATCATGTAGTTGTTGCTCTACAGAAACCTGTGAGCCTAACTTTCTGTGTGGTAGTATTATCAAGTTGTCTATTATGATCTCATTCTGTAGTGAATTCTTGACCAATTGCCAATGGGTACGATTATTTTTTTGGTTCTACACAGTTTTTATTTTTTTGGGGACGGGTGGAAAACACCTCCCCGCAGCCCGGAAACAACAGGAACGAGCCCGAACAATAGGTCCTTGTTTACACCAACAATGCTTTTAAAAGGAGTCTACTATCCAAGAGATAACAAGAACCAGTATTGAAGAATCTTTTCAATATACTCCATTTCATTAGATTCCCAGGGTTTGTAGTTCAATTGAAGTTTGATTTGCCATCACGGATTTCTTTCACGCGGCACAACCATGTGCGACATTCTCCAGAGGGATGGATTTCATCTCGTTAATTATTAGCATTTCTGTCAAAATTGTTTTGTTTGTTTGTTTGCGGGCGAACACAAACTAAAATAATTATACATACATTCACATACATACATTAACACCACCAGGCCCAAAAAAAAGGTAAACGTTGGAATTTTTTTTTGTTCAATTTTTTTTTCTATTTTCTCTTAACTCTTTTTTTTTTCCCGTTTCTCTATAATTATCATCACTGATATTACATATTCATAATCTATATATTTTTCAACAATGTTGTCAAGATCATTTGCCCGTATTTCAAGAGTATGTCAATTTTCAATTTGAATTTCCGTGATTCGGGTGAAGAAGGGGACAGAGAAAAAATCGAGTACTTTTTCAAAATGAGAAGAGGAGAAACAGATACACACATACCTCGGGGCGAAATCAACCACCAATTTGTTGCCATTGCAAGGAATCATTAAAGTGAAAATGATCTATAGATATTCATAAAGCAATGTTTCAATTGGTGATGGCCAATCCAGCAACGAATCCCCAAATGGTGATGAACATTGCAAATTAGATTTTCTTTATTACGTGTATCTGATTAAAGTAGTATTTTGTTTTTGTCTTCCATTGTTCCCACCCCGTCTAAACAAGACAAAAAAATCAGCCAATTTCTCCCCAAAATTCAGTTACTAACCTCATTGTTACTAGTCTGCTGCTCAACAAAAGAGATTTTTGTCTTTGCATGAATACCGTTCCGCTGCTTTATTGAGCGAATACGGTGTTCCAATTCCAAAAGGTTACCCAGCCACCACTCCAGAAGGTGCTTATGACGCTGCCAAAAAGTTGGGTACCAATGAATTAGTCATCAAAGCCCAAGCTTTGACTGGTGGTCGTGGTAAAGGTCACTTTGACTCAGGTTTACAAGGTGGTGTTAAATTGATCTCCTCTGCTGAAGAAGCCAAAGACTTGGCCAGCCAAATGTTAAACCACAAATTGATCACCAAACAAACTGGTGCTGCCGGTAAAGAAGTCACTGCTGTTTACATTGTTGAAAGAAGAGATGCTGCTTCTGAAGCCTATGTTGCCATCTTGATGGACAGAACCCGTCAAACCCCAGTTATTGTTGCTTCTGCCCAAGGTGGTATGGACATTGAAGGTGTTGCTGCCAAAGATCCTTCTGCCATTAAAACTTTCCCAGTTCCTTTGGAAGAAGGTGTTTCTGATTCATTGGCCACTGAAATTGCCGGTGCCTTGGGATTCACTCAAGATGCCATTCCAGAAGCTGCCAAAACCATCCAATCATTATACAAATGTTTCATTGAACGTGACTGTACCCAAGTTGAAATCAATCCTTTATCTGAAACTCCAGACCACAAAGTTTTGGCCATGGATGCCAAATTAGGTTTCGATGACAATGCCTCTTTCCGTCAAGAAGAAGTGTTCTCATGGAGAGACCCAACTCAAGAAGATCCTCAAGAAGCTGAAGCCGGTAAATACGGATTGAACTTTATCAAATTGGATGGTAACATTGCCAACATTGTTAATGGTGCTGGTTTGGCCATGGCTACTATGGACATTATCAAATTATACGGTGGTGAACCAGCCAACTTCTTGGACTGTGGTGGTACTGCTACTCCAGAAACCATTGAAAAAGCTTTTGAATTGATCTTGTCAGATCCAAAGGTTAACGGTATTTTCGTCAACATCTTTGGTGGTATTGTCAGATGTGATTACGTCGCCAAAGGTTTAATTGCTGCCACCAAGAACTTCAACTTGGACATTCCAGTTGTTGTCAGATTACAAGGTACTAACATGGCTGAAGCCAAGGAATTGATTGACAACTCTGGTTTGAAATTATATGCTTTCGAAGATTTGGACCCAGCTGCTGAAAAGATTGTCCAATTGGCTCCAAAGAACAATTAAATGTGACAATAAAAAAAAACGAGAAATAGCTATCCAAGATATTGTTCGAAAAAAGAAGTTGATAGATTTATATACTTGATTAATATATTATATGCGTTGAGTTAAAACTCAGTATTCATTTTATGGTTTGATACTAAATTTGAGGCAACAACAACAATAGTAATAGTAGAGTTTTGTCGTGCGATGGTGGTCAAAATATATGCCACCCTCATTTTTGTTGCCACCAACAATAAACAACCGTAGAAAAAAAAATCAAATCTCTTAGACAACTAAGTTGACGTGAAACTAACAATCTTTCTATCTCCAATTGCATTCTCAAATTAGACCAATATGTTTTTAACAAGAAGTGAATATGATCGTGGTGTTTCCACTTTTTCACCAGAAGGTAGATTATTTCAAGTTGAATACTCTCTTGAAGCAATTAAATTAGGATCTACTGCCATAGGTATATCAACTAGTGAAGGGGTGATATTAGGAGTTGAAAAAAGAGTCACTTCATCATTATTAGAATCTTCTTCTATTGAAAAAATCGTTGAAATAGATCATCATATTGGTTGTGCCATGAGTGGGTTGACAGCTGATGCTAGATCAATGATTGATCATGCTCGTGTATCCAGTTTAACTCATAATTTATACTATGATGAAGATATTGGAGTTGAAAGTTTGACTCAAAGTGTGTGTGATTTGGCCTTACGTTTTGGAGAAGGAGCTGGCGGTGAAAAAAGATTGATGTCTAGACCTTTTGGGGTAGCATTATTAATTGCTGGAGTAGATAAAGAAAAAGGTCCCCAATTATATCATGCAGAACCATCAGGTACTTTTTATAGATATGAAGCTAAAGCCATTGGTTCTGGTAGTGAAGGTGCTCAAGCAGAATTGAATAATGAATATCACAAGTCTTTGACATTGAAAGAAGCTGAATTATTGGCTTTAAAAATATTGAAACAAGTGATGGAAGAAAAATTGGATTGCAAAAATGCTCAATTGGCCAGTGTTACTAAAGATGGTGGGTTCCAAATTTACAGTGATGAAAAAACAGATGCCATAATCAAAGAGTTAAATGCACAAGCTACTGATGAAGATACTGTCATAAGCTAGACAAGCTGTTTTTCATTTTTTCACACAATACAATTGTATACAATTTTTCCTAAGCAGAAATAAATAAATAAATAAGTTATATTAATAAATGTAAGTCATTTATAAAAAAAAAATACAAACTTTCTTTGTTTTTAAAAAACCTATTCTGGGAAACAAAGTTCTAGTCTATTACTTAATTCCAATAATCCTTGGTTTTCTCTTTCACCAACCTGTTTAATGGTGGCTAAAAATGTAACAAGATTTTCACCAAACTTTTCGTACTGCATTAGAAAAGTATCACTCAAGTTTGCAAATCTTTTATCTATCAGCTCTTGATCCATTGGCTTTTCAAACTTGGTAGAGAATTCCTTAGAATACTCATTGAACAATTCATGGTTCAACAATACCAAAACTTTCTTTACTTGGACAATGTAATTATTGAAATGGAAAATGAAGTCCAACATTTTACGTAATTGACGCAACGACTCTTCACGGGTAAGCAACGAATCATTCAACAAAGTACTTGAATAATCTAGAAATTTTTGAATTAATTGTTCAACTGTTGAAATACCTTCCACGTATGTTGTTGTCCTATGTTTGTGAACTTTGGAATCAAAGATCGAATTATTGTTAAATGTACCTCGAATCAAAGATCCATTGAATATATTATCACCTTCATCATTTATGTCTGATCCTAGTTCACTTGTCGCCAAGTTAGTAGCCGTGGTGTGAATCAAATTTTTGATTTCCTCAAAATTATGTTCAATGACATCATGCACTATATAGTTTTCAAGTTCATGAATAAAACTGCAAATTCTCGAATGCAATACTCTGCAACGCAATATCCATTTTTTCACACTCGAGTTGAAATGCGAATTTGTCCAAATTTTAGAATAATTCATCTCTTGCCAATTGGAACTATTATATTTTGAAATAAACTTGATATTAATTAATAATTTAAACATTATTTCATATTGGTATGACAATTGTTGATTCAAAACCAAATTTAATGGGAATGGCAACGGTATAGTAAGATCAACACTAGTTATTGTTGGTTCATCCTTCACGTTTTCAGTTGCAGAATCAGCAGTACTCAGTATGGTAAGTCGCAGGTCGTCTCTTAACGACGCCACTCGATAAAATATCCCACGCAAATTGTTGTCTGAAATCAAATAATCCAGGTTCTTTTCCATTAATTCCTCAACCACTTTATACAATGACTCCGACGTTACCGATAGCTTCTGATTTTTCTTCAACACGTCGTATACACTTGGCCGTACTCCAACTTTATTTTCAATTTTTTCTTTGAATATATCATCATATTGCTTTTGTAGTCTGGAAACTGAGATTTTGAGTTTCCCACGTTTCAATTCACTGAAAGTACTATCAATAAAGTTGTCGATTTGAAAAGAATCAGCGAAAAGAAATAATCTTTGAAATATGTTCACCACACTTGGGAAATTATATCCATCGAAAAGCAACTTCATCAACATTTTGTTTGCTCTATGATAAAACTCATCAATCTTAAGTTCCAAATCAGGAGCTGCCAAACTAGTTATAGTTGTCAATTTTTCTTTTAATGATTCAAAATTGTGTAACCCTGTGCATCGTTTGAATATATTCAAGTATTTCCCTGTATTGAGAATTTTCGACTGTATGGTTGAATTCTGAAATTGATTGAGTAATCCATCTATTTTAATTAAAAACAATTCGTTCCAATAGTATTCACTTTTACTTTGAAATATTTCCATAAAGGAGTCTGGCACTCGTTTTTCTCTAATCATGAACTCATCAAACGGATCATTTATTACACCTTCCAAAAGCCACTGATTCAACATCCCAATATAATCCGAACTAACAATATCAAAAAGTTGAGTTAAAAAATCTAGAGATGTAGGATCACCTTTATAATAAACCATTCTTTCCTGAATAACTTGAAGTAATAGTCCACCTTTACAACAATCAAATTTGCCATAATACAAATTAGGCTCGGAATTGATCCCATTCATACTTGTGTTTGCCAAAGTCGTTGGTTCAAAATTACCCATGATTTCCGCCTGTGACATTTTCTGTCTTTCTTCCGTTATCCGACTAATCTCTATTCCAATTTGATATAAATGAGTCATTTCATTCGATATTTCTTGATGTAAGAGCAGATCCAACATATTCAAATTAAAATTCTTATTAAACTTGAACTCATGCTCAACATTTATTAGCACTTGTTGATAACTCGATAAAAACTTTCTCACTTCAGAGCAAAACTTTTGCACAATTTTCCCAAATTTGTTATTATCAAATACTTGAATAAACGATTTTAACCCACTGTAAAACTTTCCAAATTTGACCAATTTCTTGGTGATAACTTTAAGACTTATATCCAAGTTCTTTGCAATCTTATAGTCCGGTCCTTCAATTCGGCTGATTTGTGAGGTTGGATCATAACGTTTACTATATTGAATGTAATGACCTTCATGTCCTAACAATGTGAATAGTAGTTCTCGTATAATCAATGCTTGCTGAATGTTCAAATTGGATATTTGACTCAATAGTGGGCCAGCAATTTTTTGTGATTTATATATTACTGAATCTACTATACATGATGACATGATGTCTAGATTCTTATCATTATTATCATCCTCTTCTTCTCGTAAGCTGACATAGTCTGGTGATTGAGTCTGCAAGAATGGTGATTGGTGGAATTGTGAATTCAATGGCAGCTGATATGTGGAGTCATTATACTCTCGTATCACGTTTGGTGGGGATGAAAACGTATTCATATTTGTACAGTTGATTGGTAAGATTAAAGTTGAAGCTGTTGTGTGATTAGTTTAGTTTTGTTTATGTTTTGTTTGTTTTTTTTTTAATGCTCTGTTCAATGTTGTGAATTTTTTTTTTCTGTTCCGGTTTCCTCTTTTTCTTACTAACACAAAGACGCGCGACATATCATTGAATCGACACACAAACTATAAACTCTATCAACTTAACCACTCAGAATCCTCATCAATATCATTGCTAACATCATCATCCAACGACAAATCTTCGAGCAATTGTTTGGCAGCCAACTCAGCTTCCTGTTGAACTTTGGTCAACCCAGAAATATCCTCTAAATATTGAGAATCATCGAGACATTTTCTAACAAATTCCCATCCTTCTTGCTTAAATTCAGTAATAACTCGTGGAGAACAAGCTGAACAATGAACATAGCTAGGGGCAAATAGCTTTGTTTGTTGGAAATTGTGTAAGAACCCTCTGATTTGATGCGGTATATTCCCAAATTTTGTTTCAGCATCATGTGGTGCAAGATTCCTTTCAGGATGTTGCAAAATCGCCACCAACAATTCAACTGCTAAAGATGAAGCCATCAATGCACCTCCTGGTCTTGTTACAGTGCACATTTGATCTAACGTTCTGTCCGATAAACTGTCATTAGGAGCAACCACATCGTTACAATAATAGCACCCCAATCTATCCTTTTGGTTCGTCACTCCATGCCTCATGACAAGATAACTATCAAAACCCAAGGCAGCATTAATTACTATTTTTTCATTGGCTGCACCAATTAAAGTAGGTAACCATCTTGACTCTCTTGAATCCATCAATAAGAATATAACATCATGCTCCTCAAAAAGTTTTACTAAAGTTTCATAATTTTCCCTTTCTTTATGTTCATCAGTAACTGGGTGACCCACCATAGGGACTGCTAAACAAATACCTTTTGCATCTACACCGGGGAAAACTCTTTTCAAATTCTCTGCAGCTCTCAATGCTTTGTATTCCCCTTGTCCACTGTCACTAAAACAATCTTCAAAGTTAAATAGTGGCTGTCTCACAGGGTTGGAAAACGATATTCTACCACTGTCAACAAACGTAATGCTCCTGACACCCCAGCCCAACAATGCTCTTGCGACATAGCTTCCTAAAGTACCAGCTCCAAGAAGCAACACTTTTTGTTTTTTAATAATCTCCAAATCAATATCAGGGGCAATTCTCCATTTCATTAGTTTCAAATTCAATTCAACAGCTTGTTCTGCCAATTGTAAAGGATTTATCAATGATCCCAAATCTGCAAGTTTGGGCCCTAACTTTCCTTGGTTTGTTCGTTCCCAACCACTGATTTTCGGGGAATCGGTAAAAGCATCTAATTTCAAATGCTGTGTAAATGACAAGTTATTATTGCGGTAAGTAACAAGATCTATTTCTTTAATTCCCTTATACGCAATGAAATATAAATAGTTTTTGAGCTGACTTGAAGGCTTTCTATCTTTACTTAAACACGTATCTATGAATACAAATGTATGTTCTTTGTCCGCTTGAACAGATTTGTGAAGTTTTCCTCCATAGTATTGGAAAAATTGACCATATTCGTTATCCAACTCTGTCTCAACAAGCTGAGTTATTGTAGTATCAGTTTCTTGGGATTCACTTTCAACTGTCCAAGTATTGCTCAATGTGGGGTACGCAACCCAATAATAGAATTTGTATTTCTTCAAATCTGAATACGTTAAGATATAAAATTTATTGAATAATTTGTAGTCAAAACTAGTAGCGTTTGTCACTTCCAGGTAAACATTTTGCCCCCATGTGTTTAAAAGTTTCAATTTATCTAGGGACTTGAATTCTTCAATTGTATTGACATTAAACAACTCTCCAGGAATGTTTATCCTCAGATCGTTCAATGTGTCATCAAAACTAGATTGGTCTAAGTTCAACACGGGTGTGTCGTTAAATTTGTTCAATTTGGTTGGGTGTGTTTGGAAACCATGAATGGCAATATAAGACGAATCCAATTTGTACTTTTCTAACTTTAGTTCAGATAACTTGGTAAAGAAAGACGATTCAACAAATGATTGATTGAGAATATATTTTTTGACTATTTGATCCAGATGATTTGACATTGTTGATTTCAGAGTTTAGATTTGTTAATAATGATAACACCCACACAATTAGGAAATATGCAAGTTGTTTATATTATCGCCACAAATAAAAAAGCGCCATGGAGAAGAAAAACAAACCGAACAATTTCACGCATAGATAAGTTTTACCCTTACACTAATTTTGGTCTAGAATAATAACACAATACCTTCTTACCAAATGTATCTACAATTTCAAAAGAGCTTTGCACCGCATTTTAATTATATGAGTTTGATTACAAGTCTATGAACCATCCTATATCCACACTCTCTAATTCATTGGAGTATCATCCAACGTCATATCATCCAATTCATCCAATAACTCATCAATACCAATCTCAGGAGCATCTTCGTCATCATCCTCATCTTCGTCATTCATGTCGTCATGGTTTCTGGACACTTGTGGTTGATTTTCACCTGCCTTATACAAGTTAATTGTTTGTCTTAATTCATCATCTTCTTCTAATTCTTGCAAGAACAACTCGTAATCTCTTTCGGCTCTCTCTTGTTCTTGTCTTGCTTGTCTGCTATCGTCATTGGCAACGATATCGTTGTGTTCTCTTGCCATTCTCTTCAACTTCCATTTTCTGTTCTTAGATTTCTTAGATTTTCTTGCATAATGTTTCTTCACTATCACAACTTCAGGAGTATTATCAGTATCCAAAGTATCCCACAATTCAGAATTTATATTTGTATTTGTCAAATAGTAACCCAAACAAGAATCACCTGGATGTAAAATACCACCGAGATGAGTTCGGACATAGAAAGTTTGATCATTAGACCCCAAATCACTAGCACGGCTCACTTCAATATCTGCCAACACATATTTACCTCTAATGTCACCTGTTGGTTCAATATCTAATACAATAAACTCGACCATTTGTGTAGCATCCAATAACGATGGGAAAGGAGATCTCCAAAACACTGGAGCTGATAAATCGGCTGTCTGCAAAGTATTAGGATCCATAAACTGAATAGCATTGGTGATCTTGTTACATAAAACCAAACGTGAAATGTTACCCATGGAGTGGGCCAATTTTTTAGGCAAAACAACCAAATCGTCACGACAAATTGGAGCAATTTCTACCGAATAGGAGAATTTATAACTTGAAGATCCCGAATGTATATCCATACTCACCAATTCTTCAGATTTCTTAACTTTGATAGGAGCGACAGCTTGCAAAAAGTCAACCATCTTAGCGGCATGGTTTTTTTGTGCATAAAAGAAATCTAACCCATCTTTGGTTTCTTGAATTGAAACAGTATCAACGTGGGCATTATGCTTCAAAATCAATTGTTCCAAATACAAAAAGGTTCTCTTATGTGGGACTTTTTGTCTTATTTGAACGGTAGCTCTCCAGGTGTTGGTGGTATAAGATTTGGCACAATCTGGACATTGCATGGCAATCACAACGTATTCGACTTCGAATGTTTGTTGAACAATAGTATTTGCCATGGCTTCACCTTGAACAGTGATCTTAATTCTGATTCTTCTGGAATTAGGTTCGGTCCAGATGAAACTGGCGTCAACTAACCTCACTTTGTTTAAACCTTTCAAACGTCTAAGACACAAGGCTAGCAACTCACGGGATTCTAATTCTGCTCTTATCCATTGTCCAGGTGGTTGTAAAAATCTTTCACAATTTCTACAGAATGACACATTTGCCTCTCTAGGGATACCTTCTGTTATATCAACATTTAATTTAATACAGTCATAACACATTACTAATCCCAGGGATCCATCCATTGGAACACCACAATTACAACATAATACTGTTGCCACTTGAGCACCACCAGGCTGGTTAGCGGGGTCCATTTGAGTATAATTTGACATTACTAGTAAGTTATTTAGAAATGTAGACCTTAAAAGAAAAATAACAAAGCACAATAAATAAGTATTAAAAGATGACAAATTGGTATGAAATTTTTTTTTTGGTTAATCTCATCTCTAAATTGCCCTCCTCTATTAAGGTCACGTGATCATTATTTGTACTAACAATTTGGAGAACATTTTTTTTCAAACAACAACAAAAAAAACAAACGGAAAGCTGAAGAACATTTAAACCCCAAACAAGCAATAACCGATCAATAACAATTCGTAATGGTTGACAGAAAAAGAACTGCAGCAATACGTGCCGAGGATGATGATGAAGAAAATGACAATGTTCCTTTACAGAAAAAAGTGAAAATAGAAGCAAAGCAGAAAGAAGAAGAGGAAGATGGTGATAAGTTAGGAGCCACGGAAACCAAATCTGAGGTGAAACAAGAATCAAAAGAAGAAACTACTCAAAAGGAAAATAATGAAGAGGACGAGGAAGAGGAAGAAGAGGAAGATGACGAAGAAGCCGAAGAAGAGAAGAAAAGAATAACCAATTTCAATTTTGATGGCGAAATTTACACATTCAAGGAAAGACCTTCGGTAATTGAAGAAAAAGAAGGCAAAATAGAGTTTCGTGTGGTGAATAATGACAATAGTCGAGAAAACTTGATTGTGCTAACCGGGTTAAAGAATATTTTCCAAAAGCAACTACCCAAGATGCCTCGTGAATATATCTCGCGTTTGGTGTATGATCGATCACATTTGTCAATGGCAGTTGTGAGAAAGCCATTAACCGTGGTAGGTGGGATCACATACCGTCCATTTAACAACCGTGGATTTGCCGAAATTGTGTTTTGTGCTATCTCGTCAACTGAACAAGTGCGTGGGTATGGTGCACATTTGATGAATCATTTGAAAGACTATGTGAGGGCAACATCTCCAATCAAATATTTCTTGACGTATGCAGATAACTATGCTATTGGGTATTTCAAAAAGCAGGGTTTCACGAAGGAAATATCATTAGATAAATCGGTGTGGATGGGGTACATCAAGGATTACGAAGGTGGTACATTGATGCAGTGCTCGATGTTACCGTCAATATTAAGGTACCTTGATCTGGGTAAAATATTACTTTTGCAAAAAGCTGCTATTGAAAGAAAAATACGGTCTAGATCTAAATCAAAAATAGTGAGACCGGGTTTGCAAGTTTTTAAAACCAATAAGAATGTGACATTAGACCCCAAAGATATCCCTGGATTAGCAGAGGCAGGGTGGCTGGAAGAAATGGATAAATTAGCACAAAAACCGAAAAGAGGACCACATTATAACTTTATGGTTACGCTATTCAGTGAAATTCAGAACCACCCTTCTGCTTGGCCATTTGCAGTGGCAGTCAACAAAGAAGAAGTACCAGATTATTATCGAGTTATTGAACATCCAATTGATTTGGCAACAATAGAACAAAAATTGGAAAACAACTTGTATTTAAAATTTACTGATTTTGTGGATGATCTAAAACTAATGTTCAACAATTGTCGAGCTTATAATTCGGAAACCACAACATATTATAAAAACGCAAATAAACTAGAAAAGTTTATGAATAATAAATTGAAAGACTGTAGTTTTGTATAGCTGTTTTGACGAATATATGATATGTGATTCTTGGCCGAAATACCATATAGTACTGAAATTTGGTTGCTTTGAGAATTGTGGGGAGGTTATAATGATGGCGGATTTTGCGGTAAGAACATAAGACAAACCACGCGGGCGAGTCTCATTCGCATGGTTGCTGGGTCCTACTGTACCTGAAGCAAAAAAGAAAAAAAAAATTTGGAGCTGATAAATGCAGACAAAGAATTGACAAGCTTCTTTTCAATCTGATTTAATTTTACTTAAGCCCTTAATATTCAACATGTCAACTAAAGTATACTCCTACTCCGACTCACAAGATGTGGCCAATTCAGTTGGAAAATATGTTATTGAACAACAAAACAAAGCCATTGAAGCCAACGGTTCTTTTAAAATTGCTTTGTCTGGTGGTTCATTAGGTAAGATTTTGAAACAAGCATTGATCGATAATAAGGAGATTGGTTCCAAGGCACAATGGGATAAGTGGGAAGTCTACTTCAGTGATGAGAGATTAGTCCCATTGTATCATCCTGATTCAAATTTTGGATTGTTCAACGAAATGGTTTTAAAAAATTTGCCTCAAGAGACCACAAACATGAAATTGCATGTCATTGATCAATCATTGCTTACCGGAAAAGACGGAAAATTAGACGATTTAGTCGACCAAGCAAAGGATCAAGAAATTGCTAAAGAATACGCTAATGGGTTACCAAAACAATTTGATTTGATTTTGCTTGGGTGTGGGCCAGATGGACACACTTGCTCTTTATTCCCAGGTCATAAATTATTGGAAGAAAGAGACGAATTGATTTCATATATAAGTGATTCTCCAAAACCACCACCAAGAAGAATTACATTCACCTTCCCAGTGTTAGAAAATGCCAAAGCAATTGCATTTGTTGCAACTGGTGCTGGAAAAGCTCCTGTTTTGCGTGAAATTTTCCTGGGCCAAAGCAAGTTACCATGTGCTTTAGTCAACGATATAAAGACTGGGGTATCAGTAAGCTGGTTTGTAGACTCTCCTGCAGTCGAGGGAGTTGATGTTTTAACAAGTAAATACTAAAGATAGACTAGATAGTAGAATGTATGTTCACCAATAGAGTACTTCTGAAATCCCCTACTCTGTAGAACAAACGGAGCCGAGAACAGTACAGACAGAGAAAAATTACACAAGGAGAGACAGACAACAAAGAGAGGGAAAAAAAAAATGGACCAATCCTTAACCATAACCACATTTTCCTTCTTGGAAACAACACATTTGCCATTTGCTCATTCATTAAACAATTGCTACAATTTTTAACTACAATAGTCATGGGTATGTTCTTTTTTTTATTTTCATTATTGTTGATTTGTTTGATTTATGATGCTAACCACTTTAAGAATTAGGTGTCGCACTATGGTTGTGTCCGAAACGAAACACACCGACGTATGATAAATTAATTACTGTCATGAGTTCGTTGAATACCCTATTTCCAGGGCTGCCACCAAAGTTTGAGCCTCATATTACCATTACTACGAACATAAGTTTGGATTTGGCAGACCAAAGCAAAACCAAAGATGATGTCGACAGAATTTTATCAGCAAGTGCAGTTGCAATGAATTCATTGCCAAAGAATCATGAGAGTTTGGTGAAATTAGGAAATGTCAACAGTCAGCGTAAGTTTTTCAAGAAATTGTACTTTGAGGTGGAAAAAGATCCCAATTTGGTGTCATTTGCCAGGATAATCCGTGAATTATTTGTTATTGTTCCACAAGATATCGAGAAAGAAAACATCAAGCAAAATCCCCAATTATATACAAAGGACAATAATGGAAACACAATAAGGCGGAAGCCACTGAAAAAGAAAAGTAAAACAACTGAAGTCAAAGAGTTTGATACATCCTTCATTCGACAAGCAGCTGCATACAAGGCAGCAGAGTGGTCAGTACAAGAATTTGATCCTCATATCTCATTGGTTTACAGTGATTTATGGCCATTACACAGTGCCTTATGGAGAAACATCAATACACGAATACTGGATATAGACTGGGATATTGAGTGGGAATTTGGTGTTTTGAAATTAGTGCTTTGTGAAGGTGATGTGAATGACTGGGTAGTTTTAGGAAGTGTTGATATACACTAAGAGTATGTATTGTAGGACAAATAATGTATAATAATAACACACCCTAATGAATGTATATCAAGAAATTTATATTAATCTTTCCCCTGGTTAATAATGAAGAAGTGGCAGTAAGAATTGTTTGCTGAAAGTCAACGAGAAGACTGAAAAAAAAAAAAAATTAGCACAAACATTTTCTTTTCTATAAAGACTCAAGAGCCATCGCAAACAGAAACTATATGACTAGTGAAAAGTATACCTGTTTGACATGTTCTGAACAATTTTCAGAAGCTGGCCAAATTCAGAAACATCTCTCGACAACTCGACACAAGTCAGTGCGATTAGAAAGTTTGGATGAGACTTTAGAATGTGAAGAATGTTCCGACAGTAATATTCATCAGTTGTCCATTGTTAGATATGGGTTTAACGATATGTCTTTATTGTGTCAAATTTGTCTTGAGAAAGATAATAAGAAAACAGGTGAAACACCCAGTGCTAGTTACACGCTATCAAATGGGGCATTTTTCAATAAACTTCCGCAGTACTTGAAATTTAGGGACATTGAATGTATGGAATGTGGAGATGATACCCATTTGTCTGTTGCCAACACGTCTTCTGGGCAATTAGTGATTTGTCGTAAATGTTTACCGAAATATGAAAGTGATAATGTGAAATTTATAAGTGAAGATAGCGATGATTTTCTTTCTGAGTTGTTGGGGATTAAGGAAGTGATAATCAAGAAATCTTCAAGAAAGAGAAAATCCGGGAAGAATGGTGGTGGCAAGAGAGGGGGGAAAGCAGGAAGACGAACAAGAAAGCCAGACCCTGATGCAGAAGCTAGAAAAGCACATTATTTACAATCTAAGCAAACGGCAAAAGATATTAAATCTGGTACTACTGTCAAAGCTATAGGGTCAAACGGTGCTGCTAACAATAAAACATCAACAACAGGAACAAAAAACAACACAAAGCCAACATCAAGGTATGGTAAAAGCCCGAGTGTTAGTGGCAAATCAACTCCTAAACCTGGTAAGAGTCCAGCAACCAGTGGCAAGTCAACTCCACATTTTGGTAAGAGTCCATCTGTGAGTGGTACTACTACGCCAAAGGCTAGATCGTCAACTCCTGTAAACGACCCCAAAAATAAACCAAAACCAGATAGTAAACCCAAGAACAAAGCTGTTAATGAGAAATTGGAAAATGCGTCAAATACTAAGCCAAAACCAAAAATTGATAAAAAAACTCCTACAGAAAAAGCAGAGAATAAGTCTAAACTGAAAGAAAACAATACACTGTCTCCAAAAGAACCAAAAGGACAGGCTCCTACTAAGCTAGGATCTAAGAAATCTCCTGAAAAAGATAAAACAAAGGAAAGTTCATCAAAGACAGGCAAAAAACCAGAGTCAGCAGTAAAATCCGATAAAAAACAGAAATCTAATGTCCCACAACTGTATAGCAAGACAAAATCTGGATCTAAAGCACAACAAACTGCTAATGACAACAAAAAATCAGGAGCAAATTTACCGTCTTCCAAAGAAAGTTCACTTGTACTTCCTCCGTATATCACAAAATTCCATCCATCAGAAAAACCAAAACTTACCTACGATTCAATGAATGAATATTTCAAAGAGATAAGTTTTAATGTATTTTTAGAGGATCAATTAAACAATGAACTGAATATTATTGATTCCAGTAATTTCACTATTTCTTGGTATGAAGATCTAGATAAAAAGAATAATCAATTTCAATTACATATTCCTATGCGTCCAGAAATCATTGATAAATTTTTATCGCAAAAATTGAAAAAATTTAAAAAGAATCCATTTCTGGTAGATCAAGCAATTTTTTTAATTTTAGATGATGAAATCATGTGGTCAGGTTATATAGCAACTGTTGATGAAATTGCTAGTAAAAAGGGTAGAAGAGTTAAAAAAGATGTTATTGAACTAATTATTATGTTACATCCTTGGTCACAAGCATTACCAAGAACTGTCCATGTTTCTAATTTGAAAATATTACCAGCTTCACAACCAGTTAGTCGAGTATTGAATGCTATGAAAACTATTAATAATGCAAGTTTTACAAGAATGTTATTGGGTAAAGAACCAATCAAACAAATTGATTTCAAGAATTTTTTGAAATTCCAAGGACAAAATTTGAATGAATCTCAGAAAAAGGGGGTACAATCAGTTCTTAATAATTCTATTACTGTGTTACAAGGGCCACCAGGTACTGGTAAAACATCTACAATTTATGAAATTATATTACAATTACTTGATTCATTAAACACTTATCCTATTCTTGTGGTTGCAGCATCTAACATTGCTATTGACAATATAGCTGAAAAGTTAATGACAAAACATGGCAAAGATATTTTGAGAATTACTGCAGCAGAAAAGGAACGTGACTATAATAGATCACATCCATTAGCGTCAATTTGTTTACATCATAAAATGTATGATGCTATGCCCATGAAATATCAACAAGTTATGGATGAAATGAAACGAGGCATGGCACCATCAATTGGAACTACTGCTTATAAGAAATATGCTCAAGAAAGATTTTTTTTGTCGAATCAGATTGTTACTCAAGCAAAAGTTGTATTGGCAACACCTGTAGTAGCAGGTGGAATCAAATCGTTAAATAATGTCAGGGTAGTGATTATCGATGAAGCAACTCAATCATCTGAACCAACAACTTTAATTCCATTAGCGTTACCATCAGTAGAAAAATTGGTATTAGTGGGAGATCAAAAACAATTAAGTTGTTTTTCATTGATTCCTAATTTATCATTGTCCTTGTTTGAAAGAGTTTTATTAAATGGTACTTATAAGACACCACATATGTTGGATACACAATATCGTATGCATCCAGAGATCAGTGAGTTCCCACGGACAAAATTCTATGGTGGGTTATTGAAAGATGGCATTGATGCCAATGCAAGACAACTGGAAGGGGTTATTTCCAGTCCACTTTATTTTTGGGATACCAAGGGGAATGCAAGAGAACAATCTGTTAGAAACTTCCTTCGTGAAGATGGAGGTTACACTTATACGAATCGTGATGAGATTGGTTATATTCAACAGGTGTTACGAACATTAATTATAACAAAGGGGGTTAAACCAGAACAAATAGGTATAATAACACCATATTCTGGACAACGTGATTTGATTTCAGCAACGTTGGTGAAAGATGATGTCATCAATCCTAGTAATGAACAAATGAAAACCGAAGTTGATATTGATGATTTGAAAAATGATTCCAAACCAGTTACAATTCATATAGTTTCTGGTATTATGATTGCATCTATTGATGCCTTCCAAGGTAGAGAAAAGGATTATATGATTATGTCATGTGTTAGATCGAATACTAAAGGGGTGATTGGATTTTTAAGAGATGAAAGAAGATTGAATGTGGCACTTACTAGAGCCAAATATGGTTTAATAATGGTAGGAGATAAGAAATGTTTGCAAAATGGAGATAAATTATGGAAGGAATACTTGCAGTATTTGGATTCCAAAAAAGCTATACATGATAATGATACTTTTGGCGAATAGAAGAAGTAATAGAGAATATATAGAGTGTTAACTTTTTGGTGTAGCCACCAGAATGTTCTTTTGAAAACCATAATCTTAAAACTATTTATATTAATAACAAGTAATACAATTTAAAAAAAAATCTATGTAAAGAACTAAAATCGATAATTAAATGAGGAAAAAGGGGGAAGGGAGATGAGTGAGTGGGTATATTATATCTCAACTCCAGCCTTGTAATTGATCATAGAAATCAACTCTTTTCTTTTCAGGATTATTTATAACTTTAATGACTTGACAACGTAATTCATCAACCATTGCTGGATGAGCACAAGTGACAAAGGCAATACTTCTACCAGCTTCTTCCAATTCTTGTTCAACCATTTTTTGTAAATTAGGTCGACCTTCAACAAATAAAATATGTGATAATTCATCTTTTATTAATTCTTTAACACGATGATAGTTATTATTATTGTTATTATCTTTTTTCAAATTTAAAGTATATTTGGAATTACATGAAATCATAGTTTTAGAATCACCAAGTGAATAACAACTTTTTTCATCAAAATTGGAACTTGTGAAATTAGATGCCACTTCTTCAAGGCTATCATTAGGACGAGTAACATAAACCACAGTTTCAATATTGGTACGTTGAAGCAGTTGTAATTCTTCATAATACCATTGTACCAAACGATAATCTCTTACTATCCAGTATAATTTTATCTTTTTCGATGATCTAATTGAACGTCTTGATGCTAAATGAGTAGCTTCTGAATACATTCCAGGTATACCATTACCACCAGCAACAAAAACTGCACTCTCAGCTGTTTTAGCACCACTAAGTTCACCATATGGACCTTCAACTCCAGCTCTTATTTTGATTGTTTTGTTTGGAGAATTAAGTAAGTCTTTGTATAATGCTTGAGTGACCCCTTCTTTCACTTTGCAATATAAAGTTATAGTTGATTCAGTGGAAGTAGATATTGTGAATGGATGTGATTGCCAAAAATATTTAGGAGTGAAAAATGAAACAAACACATAAGAGCCAGGACTAGCAACCCAATCTTTTGGTTTAGAAATCACTACTCGCATGGTTTCACCAGGTAATAACGTTATGGTTGCCAATTGGAATCCAAAGCAAAGTAGACGAGCAACTCTAATAAATCTATCGAATCCCCAAAATGCAATAGCAGCATAAATATACCACATATAACCAAAATCAACAACATGAATCCATGTGCCAATAATGAAAAAAATTGCTAATATTATATGACCAATCAAAAATACTTCATACCATTTTCTTCTAAGATATAACATTCCTTGAAATAACATTAATCCAGCAATCACGGTTGCTGCTGTGCCCCAAATCATAAATGGCAATTTCATCACTGGTCCATATGATGATCCAAGAGCAATAGTGAAACAACCAGCATGAATAACAACAAAGGCAAACATCATTCTGGCAATATGACGATGGAAAGTTAAAAAAGTTGTATAATTCCATCCAGTAATAAATTGAAGGATATTGTTTCTCCCAGCAAATAATATCACAAGAGGTAACATCATGGTGGAATTTGTACCGGTTCTATTAGCAACATATCTTAATCTAGTATCATAACTTGAATGTATAAGTTCATCACCTTGAGCAAAATAGGTATTAATTGATAACGTTATGATACAAACAATAACAAATCCAGTAATAACAATAGATTCAAATCTTGAAGGTATATAGAAATCAAGGAATCGATATAAGGTGGAACTTTGAGATTTTTTACTACCAAAAGTTGCTGGTAAAGAGATATTTTGTCTCCACCAATTGGATAATGGACCAGTTAAGTCTGTCATAAGACCAGGGAACAAAGCTCTAGTCCAATTAGATATAGCAGCAATTAATATAACTAGAGCCCAATAACCTAAAATCCCTGCTCCATAATAAAATGTATTATCCCAATTCACCAAATATTGATCTATAGCTAGTTTCAAAGAATTAGTATAATTTGCCATTTTTTCTTTAGGAAGATTAGGTTCAAACACATTTGAATTGTTTGAATGGTTATGATGATTCGATGATGGCATAGAAACATTATAGTAACCTTTTGCAGTATAATTTTCATAAGCAGTATAGATACTATCCATATCAACGGTAGTATTTCCATATTCTTGACAAAATTCAACAAAGAAATCTATTGCTTCATGTGGATCTTTTTGGGAATAAGCATAACAACCAACGAATTCCATAATGGCATCTTTATTGGAACATATACAACCATAATCTTCTGGTGAATTGGTATTACAATATTTAACTTCTTCGTGAACGTTTAATTTACATGCAAATATGGATTTAGCCAGTTGAATACTATTTTTCGGTAACAGAAGGGATTCAGCAATGACAACAATGGGTATACATAGTAATGATGTTAATATAAATGCAATTGAGTTCATGTTTTTTGGAAAAGAATGTGGTGGTTGACAAACTAAATTATCAAATTGTGGAAAATAAATGAAAATAACTACAAATTTCAACAATACAAAGAATACATAAATCCAAAAACCTAAGAGATGAAGGGTGGGTTTAACAAGTATTTATATATACATTATTAAGTTTATTCTAACGGAGATTGGGAACGATAATATCGAATTGAATTAATTATTGACAGTTTACAAAAACAAAAAAAAAGGATTTACGGGTTTGGCATTGTTATAATAGAATAGTTTTGTTTGTTTTTTTTTTTTTTTGCAACTTTGTATTATATGATATTAAGTAATAGTTAATTATTGTATGCAACAAATCTTAAAAACAAAAGCAGGAAATGAAATGAAAAAGTAGTAGTAGTAGTAGTATTACTATTACTATAAACATTTTAACATTTTTGTAGCGATGGAAAATGTTGGCGACCATCTACATCTTTAGTATATTACGATTATTATTATTCTTTCTTTAAATAGAAGAAGAAATAGAAATGTTCCAAAATTGGTTAACTAATAAGTTTTTGAGTTATGTTTGTTCCATTATGCAACAAGTTGCCTCTAAAGCCCTATTGTTTGAGTATCAATTAATTGTTGTTTGTTTGGAATATGAATACCTTCTTAAAACACGAAAAAAAGATTCAATATGTTTCTAATTATAGACTGAGCTGTTATTTTGTATTTGCTATTGCTATTGCTACATTTATAAAATATGATTCACATTATTTTTGAGTTACTCTCAATGCACATATTAGATACATACAAGGCATTCTTCTTTTCTTATTACAAAACTGTATCATGTATGTGGGTTTGCTGTAAATAATATTCAATTTTGGGAAATTATTATACTATATTTAGACGATATCCATTCAATTGCAAATACGTATCCCAAGAAAATACAGCAGCATAATTTCTTAAAATGCCAGACCTTCATTGCATAAAGTTTTATCTGGAATATTTTGCTTTGACCCAACACATACTGGCTCCAAACAAACGATGATAATTAGTATCCCAATTTTGGACTAGACTAGTATAGATTAAATCAATATACTAAGACAGTAAATCCATGGTTTGAACTTGATACATCTATCGTACGATTAAATGGCCAAACTAAAAAGAAATTAAGTAGGGAATAAATAAATTTTGTCAATCATATTGATCAACGCTCGGTTAAAATTGACAGGCGGAATTTCCAAATAGTAATAAAAAGCGGAATTTATTATTCTTTCATTGTTGCTTTGTTCAAACCCTTAATGTAATGTAATGGTTATTCAAGAAAGGAATTTGAATTTGACGCGTGTCAGTATGTAGAGTTTTTTAAGTCACATCCTACAAGAAGAAGAAGAAGGAGGTGAGTTTGAATTCAATTTATGGAAACAAGTTGGTATTTGTTGAATTATGTTTCAAAGTTGTTAACACTCAATGGTTTCATTAATAAGTTATCATCATCTCCCTTTTTTGCCCATCATCCCACGTTGTAATTTATCATGAATTTGCCAATCGATTGTCTGATTTTAATAATTATTCTCATATCGATAATCTTTAAGGTTACACAAACTAGGGTTTAAATTTTAGTTGTTGTTGTTTTTTTTTCTTACATTCTAATGAAAGAAAGCTTGTTAGTTAGTTAGTTATTTAGTTGCAAAAAGGAAAAAAGAAAACCTTCAATATCCTTCTTTGCTTTGATTGATTTATGGTTTGTATATTCTGAATGTTCATAAATCATGCCATTACAACTGATGAAGAATTATTATTACTGCTAATCTTTGGAATATCGTTGTTGTTGCTATTGCTACTGCTATTGTTTATCAAAACAAAATTCCCCTCCGATACCAATAATGAATGTGTTAATAATAAACGAGAGATATTATTTAAAACAAGATGGGTTTGTCGTTTGGTTGGTCAGGGTTTCAAAAAATTTATCATTAGACTTGAAAAACTTTCAACGATTTCCTAATTTGGTCAATATTTAACGAAAAATGGAAAAATGAGAATACGAAGAAGAAGATGATGATATGTATGTAACTTTTGAACTTGTATATTATTGCCAAGATATTCAATACTCAATATCCAATAATAATGAAACTAAATTATTGCAAATAAGCTTCAATAAGAGAACGTAATACATTTTTTTAATAAAAGCTTAGCATTTGACTTGAGCGGTGGGGCATTGTTCGTTCATTTTTCGCTACTTTTTTTTAAGAACTCGTATCTGTTGTTAAAATTCTTTTCTTTTGGGCCTTGGCATAAGCAATGCAATTATCAACATGCTTGTTCGGCAAAAGATGACAGTTTTTTGGTTCACGAACTGAACGCCTTGTGTGAAAAAAGTTTAGTAACTAATTGAGCTTGTTAATTTAGTAGTAGTAGTTTGTTGTAGATGATATCGGGAATCAAATTTTAGGCTGAATTCGTCCCAATGGTACTCGTGAATCATTTCCGGGATTCGTGTTGTTGTTATGCATTAATCCCCACCAACTCCACACATACAGCCTTACATTCCAGTTAAACGTCTAAGTCATATATTTTTTATAAAATTACAGAATTAAAAATAAAATAAAATAAAATAAAAAAAGTCTAATGTTGTCTTTACAAAAGTTTATTGTATCTCTATTTTTCAGATTTAGAATTTATTGAATTAGCTTCAGCTTGTAATTGTACTTGTACTTGTTCTAAATCTTCTTTTGAAGAATCGTAAAGAATAATACCATTAGCTCTAGCATTTTCTCTTTCTTCACGTTTATAAAGCCATAATACCACCATAGTCCAAACCGACAAGGCAAAAGCACTACAGGCAGTAAAAGTATAACCTTTCAAAAACCTTGGTGCTTCAACGGTTTTCCAAACAAGTACAGCAATCCATGCTGTTGATTGTTGAGCAAGCATATTCATTGACACTAATACAATTTGTCTTTCACGAATATCTCTTCGACAAATATCCCCCTGCCAGGAATATAATACTGGAGCCATGGCCCAACCGAAATATTGCATACACCAAGCAAACCATTTTGCTCTTTCTGGAATATGCCAAACTGCTAATAATACATTACCAAGGATATTGAAAACTTGAGTAAATAATATGGCCCCCCATCGAGATCCCAATAAATCAGCAAAAGTACTTGCTAAAATTAACCATATTAAACCTAAACCAGGTGTTAAAGCAGTATAATCTTGTAATTTCCCACCGGTGAATCTTAAATTGCCAGCACTATCTTTAAGAGTTCTTAACCATAATGCATAAGCACCAGATCCAGCATTTGAATTATTCCAACAAAAAATATTCCATAATGATAAAACATAAAAATGCCATGAAGTGAAAATTTTTTTCCAAATATCTTTATTGAAAAAATATTTAACGGCATTTTCTCTTGGTTTAGAATCTTTTTGATCAGCTTTCATTCTTCTTCTTGCAATTCTAATTTCTTCATCACTCAAGAAAATACTATAACAATCTTGTGGTGTCCCCGGGATCATATAAAATCCAATAATACCAATAACAACAGAAATTATCCCATCGATAATAAAAATCCATTGCCATGCAGCATGACCAGCAGCACCATCTAAATGTCTAACTATAGCACCTGATAAAAGCCCCGATGTAAGAACTCCAAGATATTGACCAAGATAATAAAACCCGGCTCGACGAGCAATTTCTCCTGTACTTGCTTTAAACCATGAAGCAAATAAGGCATGATATGCAAGATATGCAGGCGCTTCAAATGCTCCAATAAAAAATCTAAGAGCTTTTAATCCATGAACATTACCTGAACGATATAAACAAACTGTTAAGACTGACCAACCTAATTCTAACGCAGGTAAAACATAATTCAAGGGAAGGGCATAAACAATATACATGAATGGAATTTGGAAAATGATATTACCAACAGAAAACATTACACCGGTATTAACAAAATCATTACCTTTCATACCAAGACCTTCTTTTAATCCACCAACATAAGCATTAGTTAAATTCAGTTGATCAAGATATTTAACAAAATAAGCCGCCAAGGAATATAATGTTAATAAAATATCAATTTTCATAATCACTCGACGTTCTTCAGGAGTATCATCTTCATGAAACCATTTATACCATTTTCTTTTTGATTTTACATTACTAGTGACTCGATATTCATATTCATCGAAAAATTTCCACCATGGACGATTTTTTTCATCACGATATTCTAACACCACAGGAGTAGCCTTGGGTGTTGTTGTTGTTGTTGATATTAATTGAGTAGCTTCTTTACTTTCAAATTTTTCCTGTGAACCAGAATGTTCATCTGAAGATGCAACATCATCGGAAGAAGGAGGGGCTAAAGAGGAATCAGCAATGATAGTGTCTGGATCTATGAAATTTCCATGTTCATCTTCATCGACAATTCTTCTAGTTGGGAAAATCCCCCATTTCAATCTTGATATTGGTTCTGTGAAAAAAGACATGGTTTGGGGAATAGTTAAAAAGATAATTTTAAAAAAATTATTGAAACAGAATTTTAAACTATTATGGAAAGGAAATATCTGATCAATTTATAAGGAAATGAAAGATCTTATTGAAAAAGAAGAAGAAGAAGAAGAAGACCATCTCTTGTGTGTTTTTTTTTAGTCAAAAGTTTAGATTAAAATAATTAGTATTACAAATAAAACGGATAATAATAACAATAGTTGCAAACGTTAAACCAATTTCCACAAAACTCGTAAGATAATGCTATAAGTTTTATTTAAAATCAAAACTGTGGCACCTTGGATAAAGATCCCGCAAAATGAATTTAGATCAACCTATTTAATATTGATAATTCAAGTATATTCGATGGATTCAAAACAGTTCAACAACATTTATTAAGTTGAGACGCTGGTCCCTTCAAAACACACCTTCATATTAAGCCTTCCAAAAACTCATCTCATCGTTGGAAAAACCCTTAACTAAGCTTCATTTTAAATTTCCAATTTGTAGAGTTAATTGACTCTGTAAATTAGATATCCGTAAATAGGACTTTTTACTTTGTGTAGTGTTTTTACCGGTAAATGATTTTTCCCTTTCTTGTCAATTAATTAAATCATCTCACGTGACAGTGTTGTATTATGAGTCAAAGTCTTTTTCTTATTGTGTAGTGGAGGAGGAGGAAGGGCATCAATTAGATTCAATAGAAGTACATTAATTCTATGAATGGAATTGGATTTTACTGGTATACTTCAAGTTAGATCTTTAAGTGGTGTAATTATCTTTTTGATACCACCTAAGAAAAAATAGAAAAGAGTTTTTAAATTAACCTTGGCATACATAAGAAGAAACCAGAAGTTGTTGTTGTTGTTGATAGACCAAAAAAATTCCTGAGTCATTTTAATCTCCAAATAACGCCGTATCAATTGTGGTTGTTGTTGTTATCGGATTCTTTAGAGTTGCAAAAAATTTCTTGGCTTCAATAAGGAAAAGAAATGGATTTGTAAACGCCTGAACAGGTAAGATTTTACTAAATCTGCTCCATTTGACTAAAAATAGTAATATTTAGGAGTTATCGAATGGTTTTAAAAGTCCAACCACAATATTATTATAGTTTTGTTTACTATGAACAGCTTGAAATTCATAATATAGATTAGCGATTAGTCAATATTACTATTACCGCTACTCATGTATATGTTAATGTGGCTTTAATTATTCGTATATGAACCACTGTTAATAAATCCGCCTTGGTAAGATGATAAACCCGATAAGTTTCCTAAGAGGGGGGGGGGAGGGGGTTTTCTTTATTGGTTATAATCGTTCTATTATGGGTTAATTAACTAACAAAAGGATTGACTTACCTTAACTAGATATAATTATTGGACTAGCAATGACTTTTTTTCATTTTTTTTGGTAAAAATTTTTTTTATTTTTTTTTTTACCAAAACAGTTGAAAAAGAATGATTTTCAAATAATACTTGATAATACTTTAATGATCTCATCCTAATAAGTTATCAAATAACGAAAGGCTACAATGAATTAGATTTGGGTTGTGGTTGTTGTTGTTGCTGCCTCATACTCAAACATGATATTCAAGTCTTTGAATCAGTGTACTCATTGCTTCTCACGTGACAACTTTTGTAAAACTACTGATATAAATAATATTATTACTTTCTTTCTCCCCAATGTAATTTGGTTAAAATATTTGGGGTCGAGGTCATTCAAGATGATCAACTTGATAACTTTTGAAGTTGCTTTTTTTAATTGTCTTGAAGGCTTAATAGAACATGGGTCTAGAACTCGGTTAAAGTTACTACTAATGCATTACATACTCGTATAGCAATAACAGATTACCAGTCGGGTCATTCTTAATTTTTTTCTTTTTTGCAATTAATAACCGTTTCAACATATCAGAATATTACTTGTTCATATTTGTATATAGTTTTTGAAAGCAATTGAAATTGAAGTAAGTTATATTCTATTATATATTTATAACGGAAGAAGTGGAGATGACTAGATTTATAGTTACAACTTGTAAGCCAAGTTTTGGTCATTTGGTTAACTAACTTTCAGCCATGAAAAAGATTTTTAGAAGTCTTTATTAAACGACAATTCAACCATCGTTAATCTTAATCTTTCGTTTATATAATTCTTTGTGTTGTTATTATTTTTGATAGAATTTTAAGAACTTTATCCTTAAGTATATATATATATGACTTGACTTTACAAACTTAAAAGTGGACAGTTAACAAAACATTATTTCAATAATGAAGATATTTACAATGTTCAATCCATTATCAACAACAACAACAATAATTCCACTACGGAAAAAGACTGCACTATTAAAAAATAATTCTCAAAATGATAGAAATATTCATTTCCATTTAATAACATTTCCTAATGGAATTTCTGTTGAAGAATATGGATTACCCATAATTAAAACTTTACAAGATATTGAAAATTTACCTAAATTTGAAGTCATTAGATATTTACAAGGATTTGATATTGAATATAATAATAATAATGTTTTACTGGAGATTCATTTACGAAATTTATTGAAAGATCGATTAATTATTGAAATGAATTATTTGAATGGTGGTGTTAAAAAGACAAAGTGGTCCAAAGCAAAAAAATTAAAGCATTAATCAATCCAATAAGGTTGAAGTATGAGTCCCTTCATCGTGAGCAAATGTTAACTTCTAGTTCTATATCAATTGTATATTAATTGAAGAATGAAATTCATTTAGTTGCTTGATGATATATAATCATACACCTGTAAACGGGGCAGGAAGTTTAAGGAGAGAGAGAGAGAGAGAGATAAATTTTTCTCCTAAATCAATCAATCAATCAAATCGCAGTAAGTAGCAGACGACAATAATTAAACACACCAAGAAGAAGAAGAATAAAAAATTTTATCAATCCTTTTGAGTTGTTCTTTTTTTCCACACCACAACAATATTTTAGTATTCTATATATATATATATATACTATTACAAACATTATCATTTTACTTCAACAGTATATACACTGGATAGTCATCATCATTATAATTATTTATTTATTTATTTATTCACTTCCACATCTTTTTGATTCTTTCGATTCCATCACTCACATGTTTATATATTATTTCCATTTATCATCATGCCCATAATTAAAACTATAACTCGATCAATTAGAGCAATACTTGCGACCCTTTATCTTGTATTAATAATTCTAACTATTCCATTAGCATTTGATGTTGGAGGAGTTAATTGTGGATTAGCATATTCTTTAACAACTTTAGTGACATATTTTATATTGACAACAATTAGAATTTTAGTTCGTAAAACAAAATATTTCCAATGGATTTCAATAATTTATTATTGTCAACATTTTTTCATCCCTAGTTTATTAACTTATTTTTTAAGTTATTATAGTCATGAAAACATCAAGAAATTAGATCTTATTAGTAGTAGTGGAAGTGGTAGTAGTACTAGTACTAGTACTAGTAGCAAATTTAATCCGGTGATGATTTGGCGATTAGTATTGATTAATTCAACTCCAATATTCACGGTTTTAGAAGGGTTTTGTTCATTATTATTAATTCAAGCCATGGGTCAAACCATGAGTTGGTTAACGATATATAAATCTGATTCTTGGTTAATAATATCCCTTATAGGAAGTGGATCAGTGATAACGGCATCATTTTATTTTTTATATCGAATTTATGTTTTACCATTTACAATTGATATGTTTAGTGCTTCGTTGTTGGGATCAATTTTAACTACAACTATGGGGTTAGGATTATTTGGCATAATAAGTGGTAAAGGTTCAATGATTGAATCATCATTATTATTTGCTTATATTGTTAAATGTATTTATGAAACTTTCCCCATATTATCTGAAGCTGCCACCAAAGCATTAGCTAATTTATTCACCTTAACTACTCAAAATTTGAAAAAAGAAATTCCAAAAATACCTCCATCAATTTTAAATCCAATTTCTGAAGTCATTCCATTTATAACTTCAACTTTACCTTCATCATTTAAAGGAGTTTGGAAATTTTTAATCATGGCTATAAAAACTTTAACTTTACCATTGTTGTTAAATTTAGCTTATAGAATAGGAGTATTTTATGCCGCAACTAAAATCATCCCCAGTTTATATCAATCAGCTTCTTATCCTTTAATAACACCACCAAAAACTCCTCAACCAGGTTCACGTCAAGTTTCAACTACTTCCTTATCAACCTTCACATCATCGACAACATCAACCGTATTGGATCAACATTCCAAATTGAGGACGAAAAATTCGTTTCGTCTTAAACCTCCACATCATCAACCACCATCAGTGATTATACGGCTAATTTATGCTTATTCTCCATGTTTAATAATTGCCGTTTATACTCATTTAATGTTATCTTATAATGGAGAATTAGGTACCGAATTAAAACTTTGGCCCCTTTGGAGTAGTAGTAATGGTGGTGGTGGTGGTGATGATATTCAATTGATTGTCCATCCATGGCAATTTTGGAATTGGATTAATATGGGAACAACATTAATACTTTATGCTGCTGAATTACTGAGTAATGATAATTCATCAGGTGGTGGTAATAGTTTGACTAGTCATTGGAAAGTAGAATAAGGGGGTACAGATTTTGAGTTTTTAATGGGTTATATTTGCTTTTGTTGTTGTTGTTGTTGTTGTTGTTGTTGTCGTTGTTTTCTTTTAGTTATTAATTTAATGCTTTAATTTAATTCTCGTTATAATTTTTTTTATATAATTTTAATAATGACAAAATCTATTTGCATATTACTAAAGGATAATGTAGATTAATCAATTGACAT
>OBUW01000291.1_pt1 | contig 33502 bp, 25 predicted proteins | sample 1475761 | NCBI WGS metagenome assembly OBUW01 (sample SAMEA2579908, study PRJEB22360) | human gut metagenome | biome: human gut; feature: human-associated habitat; material: faeces | place: Denmark | collected 2008/2010
TATATAAGATTCATCATGTCTACTCAAGATTCTACTGCAAATTCCACTTCTGGATCATCTCAAACTGCTGATCAGAATGCGTCATTACAACAGAAAGCTTCTTGGGTCCATACTCCGCTCTTTAAATTTCTTCCCTTCTTAGTTCTCCCTTGTCTTTCTCTTGTCTATGCTCCACTTGATCCAAATTTCAGAGCCCAATCCTCATACTCTTTCAATCCATCAGAAGATACACTTGGACGAATATATTTCAAACTGTTTTCAAAATCTTCTAAGCTTATAGGACGAATTTGCTCTGTGGGCGTGGAAAGAAGTTTATCTCCCAATGACCTCAATGGACCCATTGCTGAATCTTTGGCTAAAGCCGTAATATCACTCCCACTAAACCCTTTTGTCAATTCAATTAATTTATTATAATCAGAATCATCTAATGTGTTCTTCTGGTATTTCAACAATTTTTTGATTTGGGATATTCTCGCTTCATCTTCTGGTAATGGAATGTATTGACGTCTAACAAATCTTCTTCTAGCAGCTTCATCAATTGACCAAGGCAAGTTGGTTGCTCCTAAAATCAAAACTCGCGATACATCACCATCATCAGTTTCTCTTCCAGCAGCGGCACTAGATAATTCAGACCATTGAACCAAAAACTCATTTTTAATTCTTCTGGTACTTTCAATCTCACCTTCAGTACGAGCTCCTAATAATGAATCAATTTCATCCATAAACACAATCAGAGGTGCCAATTTCTTTGCTAACAAAAACAATGCTTTCACCAACTTTTCTGATTCACCGAGATATTTTGATGTCAACGAGGATGAACTAATGCTGAAAAATGTAGAATTGGATTCTGTAGCTACTGCTCTAGCTAACATAGTTTTCCCAGTTCCTGGTGGCCCAAATAATAGCATCCCTCTAGTTGGTTCTCGTAACCCTCTGAACAAATCTGGACGTAAAAATGGATACACGACAGCTTCTTTAAGTGAGTTCTTAGCTCCTTCCAACCCAACTATATCATCCCAATAAACTTCATCTCCATGAACCACAACATCATTTAATATTTGCTTTGCTGCAGTAGGATCAATGCCTCTAATAGATGCAATCAATTTGTCTTGATGCTTTTCATTAGTCAAAATCAAGTTTTTGGAGTTATCGTCTTCATCTAAATCATTTTGAGGATTATCTTCGTACCCACTAAGTAAATCATCCATTGTGGGACTATTGATTTGCTCATCTTCTGCTGGCTTGCTGGGGCGTCGTACTGAAGTTGATGGTTGTTTACTTCCCTGTTTATTGACAGTACCAGCTGAGGCTCCATTAGTACGCGGTCTACTAGTAGTAGTAGGGGTAGAATTTGCTGCTTTAAGTTTTCCTGGTGCTGGTGCACGGACAAAATTATATGTAATATTTGATTTAGGCTTGGGCTTTGCAGTTTTACCGGCTGTTGTAGCTGCAACTTTACTTGTAGTTACTGGCTTGTTCGACGGCGACGACGACGATGGCGATGATTTGGATTGTGAAGCCAGTTGTCTCATTAGCCTTTGAATGTTCATTGGTTTGGGTTTAGTATAAACGTAGGGGATCTTTGGTTTTGTTCTTATATCCGAAGTACTTTTAGAAATGTGTTCCATTTGCTGGGATGGTCTTAATAAACCATTAGACTTGTTTGCATTTCCTGCCAGTGATTTAGACTGTACTGGAGTATGATGTTGCTGTGCGGGTATTGATGTGTATGCTGAAGATGATGAAGCATCTTTGGGACTAATCACTGGTTTTATTGTTAAATCATCCATTGAATGTGATAGACTTCCGTTACCATTATAATCATCTAGATCTATTAAATTGTAATCACCCCCATCTTCTTCATTTGAGTATTCTGACAATCCCGACGACGATCGAGAATTTGCAAATTTTTCCCAATTACCACTATCATTTCGATTGGGTGTATAAGTATCCTGATCAAAATCTTGGAATAAATCATCCTTTTTACTCTTCAAATTTGATTTCGATATTTGATATTTTTGTTGTGAAGTTATGGGTTTAGTCCATGATGCACTTGCTGCAGTTGATGCCTCTTGAACTGATTTGGGCTTCAATCTGGCATGAGTTTTGGATAATGATGACGACGACGATGCACTGTGTCCATTAGAATGCGGGCGCAACGATTTCATCATAGGTCTGGAAGCAGCACCACCTGCTGACGTTGACTGTGACGACGAATTTCTTAGTGTCAGTGGGACATTTATGTTGCTAGTACTATTGCTCACAGTTGATCTTGGCGGTGGCGGTGGAGGTGGTGCTCCATGGTTTGCTTCCCTATGCTTTCTTCGATTCACTTCATCCAATCGTAATTGTACACGTATCAAGTGCTTGATGTTTTCATCACGAATTCCCTTTAACTCGCCCAATATTGTCTTCTCTTCAGGATTCAATTTTGAACTCATTTTATCAAATATATCCAATTTGTATAATAATGAGGTATGCAAGCTTTTCCAACCTTTCAAAGCATCTTCCACGTTGTTTTCTTCTTCCAATGTTAGGTTTTTTATCGTCAAATTACAACAATCATTATACGTTTGTTGAAGCTCGTCTAGTGTCGATATTTGTGGAGGTTTTTTTCTCAAAAACATTATGCATAAAAAGCTTTGTGTATATGAGACAATACTCCCTGATATTCAAAATCTTTTATTTAATTTATGAACGTTGTTGTCCTAAACAATAAAGAGTTTAAATAAATATAATCGGTAAGATTGGGGACAAAGTAGAGTAAATGTTCAAAACTGATTTTTTTTTTTTTAATCTCTGTATGGAATCTGTTTTGTTAGTACTTTTTTTTTCCCTCTTACTTTTGAACAAGGGCAGAAAGAAGAAGTGGGAAAAAAAGAAAAAGAAATTATTTTATAGTTGTTCAGTTCAGTTCTATTCTGTTGTAATTGTTGTTGATTGCAGTGTTAACCCAGTTAAAAAGCAAAAAAAAGCAAACATATTTCAACTGCGTCTGATTGCGGCACTAACCACACAATTGTTCAATTTCTTTTCATGCAAAAGAGTATATAATGACAGTTCTATTCAGAAATATTCATGTGTCGATTTAAAAAGAATAAAAGTTTCTTCAAAATCTCTTGCTTGCTAAAAGCACATATCTCTTTTTGGATGTCAGTCACGTGATGATAATACACTCGATATAGAATTACGTCATATCAACGGAAACAAGAGTTCCAGTGAAGTCTATATAGAACTGAATAAATGGTGAATCAAATTCAACAAGCATACAAGATTACAAACAAAAATGTAGTGATATAACGGGACACTTTAAAGTTTCCAACCTTTAAAATATTCTTAATAACCACAGAAATATATTCTATCCGAATACATTATCAACAATTTACCAATTATATATCTGAACCATTCTCAATCTTTCTAACAAATTGCCACTAAAAGTAATATAAAGGCTTCCCTAACTTAATAGGCGAAATCTTCAATAAAACATACTTTTGCAACAACAAGCTTTCTAACAAAAAAAAAAGCAAAAGACAAAGCTCCTACTTCTTTTTCCAAGAACAAAAGATCTCAAACAACCTCAAATACATTAAAATAAACTGCCAAATTTCTAACTTCGGAGGTAAAACAACTTTCAAAGAAGAAAAAGAAGAAAAGGGAAAAAACAAAAAAAATTTTCAAAAAAAAAATGTGGCAGCGATGGCAAAGTTTATATAGTGATTGACAGTCGTGTGTCATTGTACAATTATTTTACTATAGAAGTCAAAAAATTACTTTGCTTAGGTGGAAATAGTAACAAAAACAGACACTTGAAAAGTTACAATTTCAATTAGGGCCATTCGTTAATAATCATTATCCTAGAACACGATTTTAGACATAGTATTATTCAAACTCGTTACATCAATCATGGAAGTCAAAGATATTTTTGTTCAAATTGGAACTATAATTGTGTTTTTACTAGAGTTTTTCTTTAGAAACTCCATAACTTTGATTGTTCATGCCCATAAGAATTATCCAGACATTACTAATGTTATATTTTTCATACTTGGAGTGTATATCATATATAAAATACTAGTCAGAACCCTTAGATCCTGGTTTAATTTTATGATATTCACAATCAAGTTGATATTTGTTTTGTTTTTCGTTTTTCTTGTATTTGTCATATATTTACGTGGTTGGGAAACATTCATTTATCAAGATGTCCCATTTTTGAAAAAATCTTTTGGTCACTTGAAGGCATTTAATGATAGTACAACAAAGAATGGGGGGTTTGGCTTTAGTAATATTCTAAATTTTGCTACACAGTTCAATTTGAATGATATCAAGTCGATATTTACCAATGTTGAAAAAAACATTAAAGAAAACTTGGATGAATCATCGGAATATTTTGAATATATTAATAGCCAATTTGGGAATGGAAATGGGAATGAGCCTGATTATGACAACATCCAGAAATTAGTAGAAGAAGGTATTGGTTATTTACAAGAAAATGTTGATTTGAATGCATTACGAAACAATATTCAGGACATATTGAATGGGCATCAAAACTAATCATCAAGCCATTACAATCAAATAACAGCAATATAATAAAATCGATACTTTTTTTTAGTATATAAATTCACTTCAATATATAAACATTTGTATACGATAGTCTAAAACAACAATTGTCTCCTTATTGCAACTCCTTTTCCTCTTTTTCAGGTTCTTCATCTATACACTGGAGTCCTTTATCTTTGACAAATAAGCTGCTAATCAAACACAATGCCAACAAGGGTATTGTCAAATAAAAGAAATTACGAATGGCTTGCATGTACATTTGCCTGACAATCAATACTTGATCGGCCGTCAATTGAGTTGTATCGACTTTGGAATAAACATGAGTTTTCAAATACATTAAATACCCTGTTGGCACCGACGAAGTTGAAGATATGTCTTGGCGGTTTTCTTGTTTGGTAATTTCCTTCAACAAACTATTGGTAATAATTAATGAAGCCACCGCTAAACCAACAGCACCACCCAAAGATCTAATGACATTTCGACAACTTATTACAACTGCTCTTTCTGATTTTTTTGCTTGGCTTTGTGCAGCCACCATTGTTGGTTGGAAAGTACATGCTACTCCAGTTCCCATTAATAGTAACACCACGGTAATAACACCATAATTAGTGTTTGAATCAAATAATAACGTCAATCCACACGATAAAGTCCAAAGTGAATATCCAAATATAATAACGTAGATGTAATGTCCAGTATAACTTATTATTTGTCCTGCTATCGCCGAAACAACTGATTGAGGAATCACTAAGGGCAACATCAAAATCGCTGAATGAATAGAATCTAATCCAAGAACGATTTGATAATAATAGGCAATATAAAATGTAAATCCATAGTATGCCATTCCAAAGAAAAAGTTTGAACCCAAAATCAACCCCAACGAAAATCTAGAAAATAGGTTAAGTGGTATCATGGGCAATTCAGGAACTTTCCATTCAACAAATAAAAATGTAATCAAAAGGATACCCCCAATGACAAACATAGAAATAACAGGGGCACTATTCCAATTATAAGTTGATCCACCACTACTAATAGATACCAACAATAAAGTCAAACCAGAGCAACCAATTAACATCCCCAAATAATCCAATTTTTTAAATTGTTCTGATTTACTTAACAATTGATTCAATTGCTTGGTTTGTTGCTTTGTATCAATGAAAATTGCAATAATAACAAATGCAAGAATATTTATGGGACACATCATACGATAGAAATTTCTCCATGTGTTATGTTCAATAAATGCTGCCATCATAAATGGCCCAATGGAATTTCCTAACCCTACACTAGCACCCAATATCCCTTGGTATTTACCTCTTTGTTTCAAAGTGACAACATCACTTAGTATCACCATACAAAGACTTTGGATACCACCACAACTTAATCCAGTTAATGCTCTAAAGACAAAGAATTCAACTCCACTTTTAGCAAAGCTGCAAATTAATTCTCCTAATGATAAACAAATTAAACAAGTTATTAACATGACTTTCCTGCCGAAAATATCAGATAATCTTCCAAATAATACTTGACATATACAATTTGCCAATAATGATGCCGTGGGAGCCCAATTGATTGTTGTTTCTGCATTCAAATCTTTGCCTATAGTGGCTAATGCTATTGTTACACTAGTCTGATCAACAAAAGATAAAAATAATGCTAAAGATAATGAAAATAAACAAATTAAAAGTTTTTTAATGGGGAGAATCTTGTAATGAATATCACCTAACTGATCAGCCAATTGCTTTTTCTCCATATCATGTAGACTGGTATTGGATTCATGTTCCGGCAAAGTATTAGACACCATTATGAGAACAAAGTTGTTTGTTTTCGGAGTTGTCTAAATAATTTAGTAACCAACGGAAGATCTAAGAAGAGCAAAATCATATTAATTTATATGGCTTATTATTTTTTGCAATTGTCGGATTTTCTTGAAAAGATCTTTGAAATTTTTTTTTTCTTCAGTGGCTTTGACAGATGGGGATTAGGATTACTCCGAAACACCGACTTAATTACTCGATTCGGTAGGTGTCAAGTTTCTCCGCTCTGCAGTATTGTTGGCACTATCGAGAGTGGGGAGATGCCAAACAGATCAATGCTAGCAATGAAAACAACAGCAATTGCTTTATTCGGAATCGTTTCCATACGTATTGGTTGGTCGTTTTTGTCTTTATTTAGGAAGGGGACCTGTATTATTGTGATTCTACAATTAGAATGATAACATCAAACAAATTAACCTGATAAATTATCCAGCTACCATTATATATATATATTCCTTTCTAGTTGTCAGTCGGTATACCCCTATTACTGCTATATTAATCGTCTTTTGAATAAGTGCTCCGTCTATAATTATTTGATCTTCTGGTTGTTTGAGTTTCCATAATTAGTTTATTTTCCAATTCAAACAATTTTTTATCCAATTGATTCAATTCTTTTCTATTTCTAATTTCCATTCTTTCAATTTGATCTTTCAATTTCCTATTTTCCAATTTAATATCATCTAATTCATTTTGAATCCGTTTATTATCCTCTTCCAATTTTTTTAATCGTTCTCTTTCATATTTTTTTTCCAGTTCTTTAACTCGTAAAATCAATTCATCAACTTCATCTCTATCATCATTTAGATATTTATCAGCAATATCCACTCTTTCAGGTTTTTCTTCATTTTCTTCTCCGTGTTGGAAATATTTGGTGATTTTGGAAAATATACTTTCTTCGTTTTTATCATTAATGGTGAATCTAGGTTTTTTCTCAATTTCTCTTTTATAAATTTGAGACGATGATGGTAAATTTAATGATTCGTATTTCTTATATATTGGAGAAGTGTTTAATAAAGAAGTTTTTTTTGTTGGTTTGCTTATACCGCCATAAGTTCGTGATTGGTATCGTGATTGATTTCTGATTCCATCTAAATTGGAATATGAAGGGTATATTGGGTCAGTTTTAATCGAGGGTAATCTACTTTTACTTGTATCTGTAGCCTCTTTTCGTGACTGTTGGTATCTCTTTAATAATTCTGACATTGCCATGAATATATGTATATATATGTTAATCTAATAAAACTTGTTTTTGATTAAAGTATGATTTTTATTTGATTGTTGTTGTTTTTAAGTTTTTTTTTTAATTTTTAAAATATTTCGTCAGCCACGACTCAATACTACACAAAAATAATTACAGACGCGCGAGTGAAATCGTAATGGCTTATATAAAGCTGGTTTTATTGCCATTATTCTTTGGACATGAATATTTGTAATCCTCCCCGATCTGAATTAAAGAATGGACTTTAAGAAATGAGTATGAGTGTTGTCAAGTTATAGGTCTTGTAACTTTTCTCTTTGGAAACCAATTCCTCTGTTGGTCGTTTAACACCAACTCCTGACAGTTTAGAGAAAGTGTTTTCATTGTTCTAACGTATAATACTATTACAATTACCAGTTACATCCTTTTTTTTCCTTACAAAGTCATATTCCTGTATTGTTGACTACGATAATAGTAATCAAATTTATTGCTCCACTCGATTGAGAGATTTTCTTGATTATGTAATCAAGACCTCATCACTCAAAAAAAAAAATTTACAATAAAAAATAGTCAAATATATTCACAATTCTAACTCATCTCTTCACCGGAGCTAACTTATTATAGGGAAAAATGGCTCGTAATAATAAACAACAGAAATCTAAATCCAAGAACAACAAGAAGAAACAACAGAATCATAGAAAAAATGACGATGAAGGAAATGAACTCTCCATATATGATAACAAAATAAGAGAATTCGAAGATGGGATATTAGATGCTAGAAAATATTTACAATCTGATGATATTAAAGTTGATTTAGATGAAGAAATCGATTCAGATGATGCATTAGGATCAGATGATGATTATGATGTTTTGAATTCCAAATTTTCACAAACTATTAGAGATAAGGCTAGAAAGAAAAGACTGGGTAAAAAGGTCAATGAAAGTGAAAGTGAAGATGAAGGATATAGTAGTATTGACGAAGGGCAATTAGTCACTTTATCTGAAGCTTGGGATATGGATGATCGTGACTTAGATGAGACTTTGGGGAACACATCCCAAAATGATATTGTGTTGAATGATACATGGGAAACAGAATCTAGTGAAGACGAGGAGGAGGGGGAGGACGATGATCAAGACGAAGAAGACGAAGACGAAGACGACGACTCTTTTGAAGAATCAACAGATGAGGAAGAAATATTTGGAAATCATGATGACGATGAAGATATTGATTTATTGAAAACTGTTGACAGATTACAATCGAAAATTGCTTCCAGGCAACCCAAGGAACGTAAAAAGTTGATTGTTGAAACCAGACAAGAAAATGAATATAATTTACCCACAGGGGGTAATCAGTTATCATTGCAAGACATGATGGCTAATATTAATGAAGATGAAAATAATAAAGCGATTTTACTTGATAAAGAGTCTAAAGCCATTGCCATCCCATTACCTAAACGTATTCAACAAAGAAATGATCGTGCAGCTGCCTATGAATTATCAAAGAAAGAAATCAGTAAATGGAAAGATTCTGTTCAAGCTTTGAGACAAGCTGAAGTTTTAAAATTTCCAATGATCAATCAAGAGCAAGATACTATTCGGGATTCAGCCCTTACTTTTAGATCAGATAATGTGCCGACTACTGAACTTGAAAAAAGAATCAATAATGTGTTAACAGAATCTTCGCTTGTTGACGACAAGAAAGAGGCAACATTTGAAGAAATTGCTGTGGCTAAGTTGAGTCCCGAAGAGATGAAAAAGAGAACCAACGAATTGAGATTGATGCGTGAATTGATGTTCCGAGATGAAAAAAGAGCCAAGAGAATCAAGAAAATCAAATCCAAACAGTATCATAAAATTCAAAAGCGTGAACGATTAAAGAATCAAGAAATGGTTGAAGGTGAAGATTTTGACATGGAAGATGAAGACCACGATACTAAAAGAGCAACTGAAAGAATGAGTTTGAAACACAAGACACAATCACAATGGGCTAAATCGATGATAAAAAGCGGATTATCAAAAGATGCCTCCAATAGAGCTGAATTGGAAGAAATGTTAAGACAAGGTGAAAAGTTGCGTACCAAACAAATGGGTTTTGAAGACGGAGACCAAAGCGATGAAAATGCTGATGATATTATAAATGAATACGATCAAGATGATATAGACGATGAAAATAACTTGAGAAGCAAATTGGGTAAAGGTGTTATGAATATGGATTTCATGAAAAAAGCTGAAGCTCGGAAAAGAGAAGAGAATTTGAAAGAATTGGAAATGTTGAGAAAATTAGAGAATGGCGAAGGTGATTTGGAAATTTTCGAAGAAGACAATAGCGCAGTTAATGTCACTAAGAATCAAGGAAGAAGAATATATACACCAGCAGCAGCATCCCAAATAAATGACAATACCAATGAGCAAGCATTAGAAGACATTGAAAATGACAACGCTAAATCTTTAGATAAAAAATTAGCCAAAAAATACAAAGTCATTGATAACCAAGAAACAAAAACATCAGCTAAATCAGAATCTAACCCTGAAGTTTTGCCTGTCGATGAATCAAATCCATGGTTGTCATCTAATACTAGTGCTAATAACGACACCACAAAAAAGAACTCTACCAAAATAACTACAGTTGATAAAGAGTCTTCAAAATTGGCTAAAGCAGCTGCCAAATTAGCCAAATCAAAATTGAAAAAACACAAATCTAGTGATGATAATACCTTAATTGATGTGAATGAGACATTGGCTGTTAATGATATTTACCAAGATGGTTCCGAGGATGAAGATGAATCGGTTCCAACAATGTTTAAACAAAAGGATTTGATTAAACAAGCTTTCGCAGGTGATGATGTTGTTAGTGAGTTTGAGAATGAAAAGAAACGTGTCATCGAAGAAGAAGACGACAAAGAAGAGGATTTGACATTACCTGGATGGGGTGATTGGGCTGGAGGTGATTCAAAACCCAAGAAGAGAAAAGTGGTGCGTAAGATTGACGGGGTAATGGCAAAAGATCGTCGTAAAGATAAAAACATGAAGAATGTAATCATAAACGAAAAAGTCAATAAGAAGAATTTGAAATATCAAAGTAGTCACGTTCCATATCCATTTGAAACTAGAGAACAATATGAAAGATCATTGAGAATGCCAGTGGGTCAAGAATGGACATCAAAAGAAACCCATCAGAAATTGACTATGCCAAGAGTTATTGTCAAACAAGGTACAGTTATCGATCCATTAAAAGCACCTTTCAAATAAGAGTCCAATTGATGGTGTGATAAAAACAACACATAGAATATGTACATTACAATAATTGTAAGATAAATAACTACTACCACCTATAAAATAAAATGTCTCTGTTTTTTTTCGGGGTTTTATCTGTTTGCTCTAATATATACACACATAAACTCAGAAATCATTCTTTCCAGTACTTTTTTTTCTTTGCTTTTTTGCTTATACTAGTCTAATAAAATACCGTTTCTTTCGGCCCATACTTTACCAGAAAGGAACACACCATCTGGGTCAGTTTCTTTTCTGACCTTATTGAAGGCAACCAAATCTTTACCAAACCAATCTTGCATAACAGGTTTAAAACCCAACATTGTGTAGAATGGCTTACCTCCAAATTCTAATTGGGTTTTCAAATCTTGCTGTTTGTCATATTTTTCATCTTGAGTCAATCCAATAAAGTTCTTAGCCCAATGAGGTTTACCTCCAGCTTTACTCATAACATCTTCGAACAATTGGAACCATTTATGGGTTTCAACATTAGTTCCAAACGGACGATACATGGTAGCATTGATAAACAAAGTTAATTGGTCGTTGGTAATCTTGCCGTCTTTAGAATATGGTAATTTAGGAGAGTTGTCCAAATATGGTCTTAAATTGTTACCTGGAATTGGGCCAGCACTCGTCTTAGAACGATTTGAAAGCCACTCTTGTGATGGGTACAATGATTTCTGGTTTTTATCATCAGTAAATGGTTCATCAGAATAAGTAACATTTGAACATCTAACTTCAATTGGAGCGTGAACAAAAAAATCACCAGTTTGAGACGCGTCAGTAATAATCTTTTTCAATTCTGTTAAGATTTCTGGACCGGAATTCAATGGAGATGACCATTCGTTAACAAATTGACTAAACAAACAATCCATATTCAACCCTTCTACTGAATTTTGAACAGCAATATCACCTTTACCCAAAGTTTCTACTTCACCGTATTGTTGACCGAAAACAAATTTCTCAACGAATGGAGTTAATCTAGGGAATAAATGAACACTCACCCACAATAAAGATTCATAAAAGAATCTACCCAACTTGGTACCATACCATGAAGGTCTTGGGTCAGATAAGGGATCAGTTGATTTGTTAGCTCTCCACAAAACACATTTGTTGGTATATGGGAACCACCATATTCTTATAAATTCGGATTCCAACCAAAGATTATCCCAATTATTCAATAAAGTTTCAAAATTAATGATTTCTTGCTTAGATTTGATGGTGTATTTAGGACAAGTTCTCAAAGTAACGTGAGTAATGATCCCTATTTTCCCTAAACTCAATAATATAGCACGGAAATACTCTGGTTTGTCAACACTAGAACAAGTGATTAATTCCCCAGCAGAATTTAAAAACTTCACTGACACAACTTGTTGTGAAACTAAACCATGATATTGAGTTGATCCATGGGTACCAGTAGAAATCAACCCAGCAATAGATTGATCACTAATAGAACCTAAATTTTGGATTGCCAAATTGTTTCTCTTCAAGTACTCATTCAATTCAAAAATTCTGGTTCCTGCTTCCACTGTTAAGTCAACGAATTTGATTTCAGGGGTGTCATCGGTGGGTGATTTTGGGGCATAATATGGCTCTTCTAATAATACATGATTGAATTTATCTAAATTACATAACCATTCCGTAGTCATAGTCAAATCACTTGGAGAATGACCCGATCCAACTGTCATAATGGTCTTTCCATGCAATCTGGCTTGTTTGATTAACTCTTGGATCTCTTCAACATTTCTTGGTTGGAAAATTGCTTGTGGTTTACATAAAAAAGTTCCTGCCCAAGTTGAATGGATGACTTTTTTAGTGACAAAGGGCTTCAAAGATTCTGGAATATCTGTCATTTTTTTTTCAATTATCTCTATTCTTTCAGTGAAAACCGTACTGTTTTCTTTAGAATATGAGTAAAGTTAAGAGATCAAAAAAACTTTTGAAATGTAGTTAATGTAGAAAGAGAAGAGAACTCAAGAAGAAAAGCGATGAAGATTTTAAGAATTAATAATTTCGGACTAATTAGGACTAAAAACACGTGATGCCCAGAATAAACATAAAGGAAAAAAATACTGAAAAGTGGCGGAATATATTCTTTTTTTTTGGTTAGAAGCAAATAATTACGGAAATAAGAACCAAGAAACTTGTTTTGTTTTTGTACTCTTTGGCTAAATAGCCGTTCGGACAATAAAGAAAACGGTTTTCTCTTCTATTGGTTTGAAAGCCACTTGCAAAAATATGCTTGGTTTTCAATAGTAACACCTTTTCTTTAAATTATGTATGGAGAGTTATTATTATGTGGAAGCATATTGTAACCCCCTGTATGTGTAGTTTAGTATTATGTAAAGCCTCTTACCCTCTAACAAAGGATTAACCAAACCAAAGACCCCATCCAACAAATTCACGCTTGTGGCTCAATATTGTATTCACTGGTTAGACCTTTAATCGATAAACTGTGCTGAAAAGAAAAAGCAATAACTGAACCAAGGTTGGCCTAATGAGGAGTCGATTTTTTCTAGAATTCTCTAAATAAACTGTTGTTAATAAGATCCTCTCTCATTTTGATGTTAGCAACTGCTTTCGCTTTAAATGAGACAAGTTGTAGCTCTGGATTCCGAAGGCCTTGCTTCATATCGAAATAACTGCAACCACTCTCAACTGCAAATTCTATTTGAACACCAAGTCTTTATTCCAAAAATCTTCCAAAATATTTAAAAATTGCCTTTGGCTCATATTGCATGATAGTCGTTTCCAGTAATGTTTTAGTGTTTCCGTTCTCAAATTCAATAGTAAAGTACATTATTCCTCTTTTATAATGATGTTCAATGATTGTGAAATATGCAACACCGATCGATCCATCAGGCATTATGACTGGTTTTGAGGTGTCTAGTTCCTGAATCTTCTAGGATGTTGCCACATTTTGGTAATAATGAATAGCTTTTATAGATTATTTACATATTATAATACAGATGATTGTGATGTGATTAATGATATTTAAACTTTTCTCTGTGATTTGTCATAGGTCTACAATTTTTTTGTGGAGAAGCTCAAGTAAGTAGACAATTTGGTTGTCAAATTTTGAATTATCGGAAAGTACTGGTTGAATATACGATTCAATCATGGAAATTCAAGGTCTCCTATACACAAATATAGACTTGTTACACATATTGACAACTATTACTATACACATCATTCCTTATAAATAACATTAAAGAAACTTCCATAATTTCATTTGGCTCCGTCCCATTTCTCATTAAACCTTGCAACTGCCTTTGGGTAAACGTTTTCAAGTGTCTCTTTTAACAAGCTTTCATATTCACCATTTTCATAAAAAACTGTGTAGTAGGATTTCCCATTTATATGCTGACGACTCATAATAGTAAAAGATAGACCACGCCAGTATCCATCTGGCATTATAAATAGTGTTGGTTAAAGATTTCAAATTGATTTTAGGTTGCCTTGTGTCTTTTGTATTTGTTGCAGATTAGTTTGCTTAGTTGACAGCATTAGCGTATGGTGTCAAAGATGTAATCACTCTCTTTTATACATCAAACCATTCAATTATAATTCAATAATATTGTAGCAAGTTCTGATACACTTTTAAGGTTGTAAGTGAAAAAGATTGTAGCATTAATTTGAGATCATTGATTCTAGTTTGAGTATTAAAATGCTATTCTCTGAGTCAATACCCGAGTTTAAAGCTTAATCAATTTAGGCCAAAAGAGAATTTATTGTGCCATTATAATACTATGCAAATGCTTATAAAAATATAATTCCGTTTAAACCAAAGAACTTTTGAAATGAATTGATAGGAACAAAATCATTGCAACCAAATTTGAGATATTGATACAAGATTTGTATGATTTAATTTAAATATAACATAGAATCTTAATATACTATTTTCTTTATCCTATTTCTCTAAACATAGGGGTTTAATAAACTATTTAAGAAAGCTTAGGGTTTAATCTCTACGCAAAACTCTCACGAACATAGTAACAAAGATAAATTAACTTTCTCTTACTCCTTGTCTATTTATTTTTACTTCTCTCTTTAAATTTTTTGATTGCTTGTGGTGCATGGAATTTGAGAGTAAGTGCTGGAAGTGTTTCATACCCTCCTCCTAGATAACCAATGGTATACAAAGCTACACCAAATACGACGTCTCGACGTACAATAGTAAAAGGGTGACCATTAAAAGAACCATCTGACATTATCGTAGTTTACTTTTTTCGTCTTTATCAAGTAGGGTGTTAAAGGATCAAATTTATGTTTGATTGTTTGAAATTGTTTTGATCTGGTTTGAATTCATGGTAGATTATTTTGGTCTCATTTATATCATTGAAGAACGTAATAAAAATATGATTTTATAAAGTCTTAATAAATTCAAATATAGTTTAAGCTTTTTATGTGATGGGTTACAAGAACCTAGGGAATGATGCCAATTGTCAAATCGGGATTTTAAGTTTTATACTTATGTTTGAAGCTTGTAGTACCCAATAAGTAAACTTTGTGGTCATGTGTATTGTGTCGCCGACTTGTTTGTTGCAAATTCATGAAATAAATCCACATACAAAATTGTTATACTGTCGGATTCATTATAGGCTTCGATGAGACTTTAAAAGTACCACATTGATATATTCTACATTTGTTTGATTTTCTAGAACACAACAAAGTGTTAATAAAGATTATATAATTTAATTATTCAATATCAAAAATCACCTATATAAAAAGTATAAATAAAATACGGATAACAACTAAGCACGATCCAGTTTACTCAAAAATAAAAAAAAAGCCAACTATCCAGTACATGACAGTAAGTATTTATGGAGTGTATTTGGGGCCTGTTTACGAAGTTCGGTTTCTGGGATCAATTCAAGTAAACCATTCTCGTAACGGATTTCATAAAAAGCCTTTCCCTTGATGACATCACGAAATAAAATTCTAAATTCTGATCCGTTGAAGTATTCTTGGGGCATTGTAGTTTGAAGTTAGTGTATGGAAAATTGTATTTGAAATGTAGATTTGCTTTGCTGTAGAAATGAAACCACGCTATAATGGTATCAAGAAAAGTAATTTCATTATTTTACATCCAAGGTCATTTCAGTATCCTTTTATAATGTTGCGGTAATTTACAGAAGCACAGACACTTTGGCTATAAATGGGGGCAAATCCATATTTACTTAGTACCAATTAGTAATTCTATTTTTGAAACGGTCTCTTGTTGTTACATTTTGATTGTGTTTGATACATTGTGTGGGGCATGTGATATGCAAGATGTATAACTCTTGAGTACTCTTTAGTACTTTAATCAACAGGGTTGGAAAGGGTAAGTTACTAAGATAAATTTTGTGGTTGCATTTCAATCTCTACAAGAAAAGGGAGTCACCACTTTGATTTCTTTGACGATGAATGGATATAAAATTTGAAATTCTGCTACGTATTTACTAAATACTCTACCACCCAATGCTTGTATTGCAAAACTTTCGAAATATAACACTCGGGCTCTCACAGCTTGATAAAGTGTCATTTCTGTCTCCGTAAATACTTCTGGATTGCATCAGATGCATGATCATACATCACCTGTTCAGGAATTTGTTGAAGGATACCATTTGTATAACGGATAGTATAAAAACTACATCCATTTATTCTGTAGCGGTCTACAATTGTAAACCCTACACCATTAACATGTCCATCAGGTTGCATTGTAATCTCTATCTGGACCCAATTATTGGTTCAAAAATGATATTATATGTTTTGGTTAGATTGAAACCTGAGTCAAAACATGATAGTGAAAAGATATAAGAAGTAATCATCCACTTTTATATTCCTAGTTCTTGGAAAAATAAAACAGATATCATAGGGATATTTGAAAACTTAATATTGGTTAAAATTTGTGAATCATGGTATTTCTAATCAGTAGTCTTCTGGGAAATGAATTTTTAAGATTAATACGGAGCATAAAAGTTTAATAGTAATCATTGAATAAAGTTTTGAGTTGTTGTTGTAATTATGATTTCAAATGCTCAAGCTTAAACATGACACCACAACCATATTGCCACATGTGTAAGGCACTTCAATTTGTTTTTTACAAAAGTTTTGGGATAAAGTTAGTCTTTCATTGCTGAATAAGAATTAAATTAAAAAGATTATAATCTAAGTTGTGTAACCCCACTCTCCGCAACTACTTAAATATCCAAAACAGAGTTTACCAATGAATGCTTTATAGATTTACTCAATCTTGTTCTTAAAAACATTTATAATAAATGATGAGGTGTCGGGATTTGTGTATGAAAAGTAACTATATATAAAAATACAAACTGGACAACTATTATAGCCTCTAATGATGTGTGAATACTGATAGGACAACATGGATAGCCACCAAGCAGAGTCTCTCTCTATTGAATTGTCATTTCACTAGCAAAGTTTCACTATCCCATAAGAAGTATATATCTCGGCAATTACCCTTGCAAATATTTGATATTAAACGTTCTTTCTCTATTGATAATCCACCAGACCATTATTAAAATGATATCTCATAACTTCGTCTGGGGCATATATTAGCACAGTGTACTCTGGGAATATCTGATATTGACCATTTTTATAACGGACGGTATAATAAACTACCCCATTTACAACATGACAAGCTACAATAGTAAACATATCACGATTGGAATAGGGTGGAAACCATGGACAGCACATTGCTTTTTTTCTTGTTGTGTTTTCTATGACTTTATCGTTCTAGATATCAATTATTAAGGTATAAACTTATTGATTGTTTGTTTGTGATTTGATAGCTCATATACTCTGGAGCACAACAACCGTGGGAAATCAATTAATTTGTTTTATTATTAATTGTTAGATCTTCGAGAAAGGTTTTTTTTACTAAAACAGTGACGAATTACATTACATATGCCAATGTGGCATGGTAGGTTTATATCTCGTAAGATTGTTAATTTGAAATTCCAAAATCATATGAGAAAATGCAATTATAATTTAGAATATGGCAGTTTTAGGAGACAATATCCCTCAAGATGCTTGAGGCGGTCCAATGTCATCTTTGTTGTTCTAGATACTTCTTCACTCTAAAAAAAAGAAAAAAAGAGAAAAATAAAATTAATGCATCCGAGTTAACCCAACAATCTTTTCGCGGCATAATTTTATATTCACGTTAGAAACATAGATTAAATCTCCCTTGGTAACTATTGATTATAGAATCAGAAAACGAATATATTACCCAAGTACAAACTAAGTAGACTCGACTGTAAACATAGTTCAAAATACTCATATAACAAATAAATGGTAATTGCATATGAAACAAAAAGGGAAAACACTGAACCAATTTTCTTGCCAATTGATATCATCTATACAAGTTAAACGTGCTAATTGCATAGGGTGCATGGTTTAGAAGTGCTAGTTCCGAAAACGTTTCAAATTTACCATCAACATACTTTACTGAATAGTAAAGTTGTCCTTCTATCAGGAAACGTTTCACAATACTGAATTGTTTACCATGTATGGTTCCATGTATTTTCATTTGTAAATTTAGTAGTTTTGTTAAAGATTGAATGCGATGATGTTCAAAGTAATACAATATTGAATTTGTGATGTTTTGTTCTTTAAGTAATTGTGGCATCATTTTATATAATTGATTCCAGAATTAGTAGACTTTTGTGTTGTTGTTGTGGTGGTGGTTATGGGATAAGTAACAAATATTCACTTTACAACTCAATATATTCAAAAACTATCGTATAGTGGTTTGTTTGTTTATCTTTGTAAATGATCAATCTTAAATTTAGAATTTTCATTTTGTGTCTTTGTATCTTTGTGTTTTTGTGTGTACCCTTACAAATTACACAAATACAAACTTTTAAGGCGCAAAAGTTTATTTTTCATTTTATTTCAATCGAACCATAAAGACTGAAAATTTTTGTCCGCATTTACGTTTTTCAAGGGTTGAAAGAAAGGAAGTTGTTAGTTTAAATCCTTTTAAAAAGAGGTTCGGCAATTTATGACTAAATTGTAGACACGACAATTCACCTATACACACTAATATATACTAAATATAGACATTACTCAAAATGCCGCACACACAAACAGTAGTAGTATACTATTTATGTTAATTTTTCTTTCTCAGGTTGAATCTTTTAATTGCTCGTGGTGCTTGGAATTTGATTACTTCTTCGGCAATGGTATCATATACGCCAGTTTCATAACGAATTTTGTAGAAAACCAACCCATATACAATTTCACGACTCTGTATAGTAAAAGCAGCACCATACATAGTTCCATCTGGCATTTTAGTTTATTGTTAGATTTGATTGCTGGTGACTGGATGCTTGATCAGACAACTTACTTGATTCATGTATAATTTGTGTAATACATTGTCACAAGAGGTACTTAGTTGGTTTTATATCTTAGATAATCAAAATTACACTTCAATAAAGGTCGTGACAGGTTGTCCATCTTTTAAATTTATAAATAACAAATAACAAATCTATATGGGAAAGTTGACGGTCAGCAAGCTATGTCTTTTGTAGGATGGTTTAATCTTACTCTGAAACAAAATTATAAGGTTATAAACTAAATATGTCTCTATTGTTACGATTTTTATGAGAGAGTCTTTGTTACTCCAAAAGCTTATCTTTATTGTTCTAATATGTTAAATTAAACTAGTTTGAAACTTGGATAAACTTTTGCTTGAATAAATTTAGTCTTCCAGAAAAGGAGATCTAGGTGGCTAGGTTGAATTGTAAGCTTTTTTTGTTAATATCATATGCCAATTAATGTCCTCGAAACAAACTTTATTCACAATATTTAATTGTACGATTTAAAGCTTACTATATCACCTATACATAAATATAGACTAAACAAGAGAATCACCGAATGTCCACTAAACATCTCTAAAAAAATAACTCATGGAAAATTAGATTTTCCGTCCTCTTAGACCTTGTTTGCCTTGATGAATTTTTTTACTGCACCTGGAGCATAACGTTCAAGTGTTTCTTCTTGAAGGGTTTGGCATCCACCTTTTTCATATTCAATAGTGTAGCAAGGTACTCCGCCCATGATTTCACGTTTGATAATAGTAAAGGGTTCGTTATTGTAGATTCCGTCTGGCATTTTGATTAATTGTAGTTGACGATTGTGTTAAGTGTGTTTGTTTTAGCTTGGCTAATTGTTGCTGATGTCAAAAAACAAACTATTTACATAATCTCATGAAGCAAGAAGTTACTTTTTTTTTTACCCCCTGGGTGATTGGCGTAGGTATTTATAGTAATGACAAGAATTTCGATATCCTTTAAACTTCTGCAAAATGCGTCACATTGTTTAGAGTTAATTGCGGTATTTTCCAATGCAGAAAACTTTTGTCCTTAAAATTACATTCCTGATCAATAATTTCAGCCCCTTTTCACCACCAATAATATCAGAAATTGAATTATGAAACTATAATCAAATTCTATAACTAAGAATTTCAAATTGTTGTATTTATTTTGTTATAGCTAAAGTTTTCAAGCTATATGGGACAGTTCTACAACCAGTGATAGATTTATACAATCCTTTCGTGTTGCAATTTACATTAAATAATTGTTAATAAGGAAGTTGCAAAAAAATCACTATTTCATCCTTTGCCTTTGTGTTTTAAACTTTTAAACTAAAAAAGAAAAAAACTAAATCTCAAATCAAACTTTGAACGATTACAGAGTTTGTCTACATAGCTCTATGATCTTGTATAGTCATTTAAATTCACTTCAAGAAAAGGTTATTTTTAATAGAAATTTTAATGTAAAATTGAAATATATCACCTAAAAATAAATATAAACAATATACTCTTGTAGTTGGTAACTAAATCTTCTCAATTGAAAGACAAAGGAAAAATACTAACACTATCGCCAGTTTGTCACTTTTTATTAATTCGTTTATTGAATTTACTAATTGACTGGGGATCATAATATCTAAGCTTCGCTTCACTCATAGTTTCCTGCATCCCATTTTCGTAACAAATGACATAGTAAAACACTCCTGATCGAGTAGTACACGTAGCAATATTAAACCGCATACCATTCATGTATCCATCAGACATTGTAGGCTATTACTCTAGTTTTGACAAAAAAAAGTCAGGGGGTTGTAGGGGTTTCGTTCCTGGGGAATTTGAAATAATGTAAAGAAATAACATGCATTTGTAACTGCGGCAATCCAGGCATTATTTATAGGTTGTGGTTGCTTTAACCAAGGTTGAGCTTTCATATGTGATTAATAGGATTATCAATTTATAATTTAAATTACACATTGAGTCATTTGTTATTGTGATACCACATGGTGTTAATGAACAAGATTTAAATGGCGATTGAAATATCACAACATTTTGGGATCGTGTAGTGGTAGCATATAGAGATATCAAAAGTATTACGCTTATCTTTAATCATCTAAAGTACTCAAACTAAAAGCTTCCATCTAAAAGTATTTAATCCCCTTTGCATTTAAACAAGTTGTCGTGATAATTCTATTTGATCACAATTATGTCCCAAATTTCTCTTTGCTTTGACTACTAGCTTATTATCAAGATCAAATGTCACATACACTATAATATACTAGCATATAACTCAAAAAAGGTCATCCAAAACAACTGCACAAAAAGTAAATCAACTTCTTCACTTAGTAACTTGTCAGCTCTCAATTCCGTAACCTATATTTTCTGACTGCTTGTGGAGCATGATGTCTAATTGTGTCTTCTGTAACATTTTCACATTTACCATTTGCATAACAGATAGTATAAAAAGGTTGTCTACCATTGAGCGTGCGTGATGTAATAATAAAGGGTTTGCCATAAAAATACCCATCCGGCATTAAAGTCTTGGTTTGAGTTTTAGATATTAATTGATTATTGAGTAGAAAATTTGGGGTTTTATTAGTTTTTGGTATATTTCTAGTGAAATTAATTCACACCAAAACAAAATCCTGTCGGGAATTGATCATTTTTGTATCTGGGACTTTTACAGGGGAGGTTTATATGGTCATAGCAAATTCAGTAAACTTTCGGGAGGTAGTAGTATGAGAATAATAATACAAATTGTTCATACTAAACAATCCAAGGATCCTGGCTGTCTTTCTACCCAAATTCAACTTTAGGAGGAACCTACCAGAAACTATTGAAACTATCCCTGTAACTTTCTAATTTTGACTTTTTTCAAAAACAATAACACAAAAAAAAACTGTAATGGTGTAGTAGTTTAAGGGATACAATACAACATTACAACACATTCTCAATTCCGACATTTTTAAAGGCTAGAATAAATTGCAACATGCAATTAGAATTTAGCTTCACTCATTTTTGTATTATGCCATATATATCAATTTATTAGTCAGGAGAAGGAATATTACACAAAACAGAATGAAAACATCATCATTATTAGTTGTTTTGTTTTGTGTTCTTTTTTGTTTTTCGGAAATTGAATATTCAAATTGGAAACAAGAAAAGGGATATGAAATAGAATATACATATTTCCATATCCCATAGTATGGAAAGAAACTCCTTAAAAATACATAACTAAAATCATTCAATTTAATTCCATATGAAGCTTACTATACACAATTTTTTCAACTAGTATTCTGAATAATCTTTATAAATTGTTGCCCATTAATACGAAATAAGTTCAGAAAAAAGCAACCAAATTGAAAAGAAATCAGATAGAAATACCTGCTGATTTGGATCGGAATCCCTGTTGGGATTTAAAAAATAGAAGTCGGCGCCAAAACAGCACGAAAATAATAATTGTTGTGTAATTGGGAGAATCCAATCGAACCATTTAGAACAAAGTTGCATCATTAATTTATTCTTAAGGAGTTGGGTTCATGAAGCTTACAAATTGTGCATAGCCTAATAAAACATTTCTAATACAAGTCCATACTTTCCAAAGAGTTCAAGTCTTTTCAAGATTTACTTCATCTTTTTTGTCGTAATTAATGATTCCATTAGATCCATTGAAAATCCTTAGATAGCCTGTCAAACACCAGGAAACAAAACTTGATAAACAGAATTGACTCTTGAGTTCTATAATTAAATCAATAACTTCTACAATTTCTGTTTCCCTCTAGTCCCTTGCCCTTTTTTTTTCTAAACGAAACCCTACATAGCCGAATTTTAAGCTCAACCTACATATCTTTCCGTTTCTGGCTGATTACTACAAATGCAAAACTTCACCCATCTTTATGCAGTAGAACAAATTTAAGCCAATGAAAACAATTTGTCGTTATTGTTACTTGGCAATTACAACTCACACCCTCGCTAGTTTGTTAGTTTATGAGCAATTGTTGGCATCAGCATATAGCAGTCTTAACATTTTCATGGGTATTCGACCACCTTCTTTCCGGGTGAAAATTTTTGTTATTTAATAACACCCAAAATTCCAACAATCAATTTTTTTGTGGGTGCAAAACTTTTATTCACTTTTTTCTTTTTTTCAATTATTACCAAAAGTAAACTACATTGTTAATCAAAATGGCTATACCATATATTGATATCAATCTTTTTTTATTATTATCAAGATTTCCTAATGAGGTTCTTGATCACATCATCAGCTACATACCTAAGTGTATGTTGCCTGAATTATTGTACTTTCGGTCAATTAAGCCTTTTGTGGAGTACCGAGTATTAATGAATGTTGCTATCAAATTTCTGGTGCAACGCCATAGAAGAATGGACGCATTTGGTTACGACTACATTTGGTGTGATTGTACAGGTTTCAAAATAACACTCAATAATTTGAAAATTGCCATAAACAGATTGCACATATTTCCACACATTATTCATTTTGAGTATATAAACGATTTAATGGACCTTGTGCATTCTTACCCTGACCTTGGGAGGAGACTTTTGAAAATCAATGGCACTTTTAATTCTTTTGATTTTCAAAATTTAGAAAACCTTATGACGCTTATGGATCAGTCCCAAATCAGATTTGACACACTAGCATTATCTAACTTCAATTATTCATTTCCGCTACCTCCTATAGCATCAAACTTGTCGTTGTTCAATTGTTTAGTGGCAGATTACATGATTCAAGGTTTAAGAAAGCTAAACTTGGTTATAGATCATCCTAGTATTCAAGATCGTATAGTTACTTTTCCTGATTCTTTGGAAGAGTTGCTAATTGATACAAGTGTTAATATTAGTGTGATTCCATCCCCCAGTTTGCGTGAATTAAGCTTAATCACATTTTCAAATAATGTAAATTTCATGTTTCAAGAAATGTCTAAGCTTGAATATTTGTGGATACAAATTCCAGATTTTGAATCCTTCAATGACATCGGAATACTTGCTCCAAATATAAATACATTAGAATTGCTGGATTGCTATCATATGAACAATTTTGGGGAATTGACCCAGTTCCAACATTTAAAACATTTGAAAATAAAACGCTGTGCTTTCCCAATTGGTTTGTTTGAAGAGTTCCAGTTCCCTGAACTTGAGATATTTACTTATAATGGACATGATAGGGTATATCTAAAAGATGCTTACAACCCACGGTTACCATTTCCTCGAAATTTGAAATGTTTATCAATCAAATCATACGATCTTGACAGCATTCATCCTTATAACTTAGAATTACCCGCTGGATTGGAACGTTTAGAGCTTATGTATTTAACCTTTAGCGATGGTTATTTCCATTTCAGTGACAATTTACGATATATTCGTATTTATACACCAACACTCACATTTCATAAAGATTTTCGACTTCCACAATCAGCTCAAGAATTCATATTGAATGCGGATTGTTTAACATTTGACAGACTGTACTTCTTACACAAGCTACCAGAAAATCTTCTTCGTTTGCATTTGATTGCTAATAAACTATGTGTGATGAGGCCAATAACAAAAAAAATTCAATGGCCCTCAATGTTGAGTAGTTTATATCTCAAGGGTTTTGCTATTAATTCTGGGATACTAAAACTTTTGAATCTCAGACAAACATGTCTTGAAGAAATTACTATCTGTGGAGGGTATGTACCCATATTGAGTGAAGAAATGTTTCCAGTTAGTGTTAAAGAACTAACTTTACAACGAATGGGAATCCGCTCCTTGTCGTCTTCTTTTAAAAGTTTAAAAAATCTACAAAGGCTATCATTGATAAGAAATAATCTCAAAGATATATCTTCTGTCAGATTACCATTGGCCACATTAAAAAGTTTGGATTTAAGTTATTCTCATGTTCCTTTGTTAACACCATTCTTGATTGCTTTTCTGTCCGAGAAGTATAAAAATGCTGAACTTGAGGTAGACGCTAGAGGGAACCAGGAAATAGACATTAACGATGTGCTAATGGCAATGCAAGAATATAGAAGGCTCTCGGTATGTCTCAGCATGATTAATGGTACTAGGACACAACTACCCATGGATCCTACGCGTTTGGAGTTTGTATATGAGAGTTTTGATTCTTATCATGAAAGATATGAAAATAGCGACAATGATCCGGATGATATGGATAGTGATGGTGAGGATGATGATGTTGAGAGGAGAAGAATGGGGTTACATTAATGATGATAATGATGTTTGTCAAATTAGCTGGAAATTACATTTTTGCATTAAGTATATATGTTTTAAATATGTTTATATAGTTGTTTAAATTGTTTGTTCATTTGTTTTCAAGGTGAGTTAAATTGTATGATGATTTTATACACCTGTGTAATTCTCTCAACCGTGATTACCATGTATCATAGTTTCCTGCAATGGGAGTAGCAACATTCTTTCTACAATGATCATATCACATCTTAACAATTTAGAATGATATTGTTGTGAAATTTAATCAAGTATTTGCTACATAATTATCATTTAATTAAGCAAAGTTTTCATGCATTTAAAATAGATTTCCCTTAGTCTTCTCATATTAGACTAGTTTTAAGTGTTTGTATTAATTCTTCTTTGTTTGAAATTCCCAATAGCTTCGGGAGATAACTTTCTAAGTCTGTCTTCTGAAAAAGTTTCATGCATACCGCTCCCGTAAACTACTGTATAGTAAGCTGTCCCGTCTTTGATTTCATCAGCCAAAATGAAAAATGGTCTGCCTTTTATGATTCCGTCACGCATTGATGGTTGAAGAATTGATTCGATGTTTGGTTGGTGTCCTGGATAATTATTTTTGGTGTGGGTTGGTAATCACCATTGAATAATAGGAGGGTAAATCACCCGTTTTTATACCTTTGACAATTGAAGAACAAGTTTTTTGTTGTTTAAAGTTTCAAGTACTGGTTAGTAACTTTGAAGGTTTTTTAGTTTTACACACGTATTTGGTTATTAATGTTATTCATTCGACAGAAAATTGATGACTACTATGGAAAAGATTTAAATAGGGGAGTATGAAAGTTTAATCCTAAGGAGTAGTTTAAGGTTTAAGATTTTTGTATGAGTGTCGTCATTCCTCGAATTTAAGTCTTGGATGAAAATCTTATAGTCCGCCAAGTGTTGGTGTTTTATAGCACTGGTTGTGGGAAACTTTCCTCCCACTATACACATTCCATGAATTTGTGGTCAACCAATTTAAGTAAACGTCTTCAACATAGTTGCAATGCAATATTCCTCAAGAGTATTAGTTCCATAAACTCAATATACAATTCGAAAGTAACGTATACACAATTATGAAAAACAAATTCTAGCACACCATTGGAAATCATCTTTCAACTAGTTGTAGAATCTTATAAAACATCAAAAGAAAAACGGCCTTTAAGTTATTGGGATACCTCTAAAAACCCTTAGATGTATTTTCACCACCTAAATTTACCTTTGCTTTGTCCAAAACAGCAACTTCGCCATCTATATAACGTACCTTAATATAGGTTTTTCCATCCTTGTCCTGCTCATCTATAATATTGAATCTTCTTCCTTTATAGCGACCGTCAGACATTGTAACAATCTTAGATAGTAATCAAATGAATTTGGTATTTGATGTTGTAGTTTGAAATATTGTATGCTGTATTAAAAAATGGAAATCTGACTGACTCGATTATCTACTTATATATATTGTGAAATGAGTTTCAGGTAGGATCTCTGTAATTGTGAACTTTAAGCTTCTGGTGTTATGAATAACATGTCAACATTGGAAGTTTGTTAAGTAGACTATCCCTTGGATTAAAGGAACTGTTCTTCTTTATTAGGATTTAAGCAGTAATTAGTCATCAGAATAAATAGAATTCTTGAGTTTAAGTTCCAAGCATAACTTTAATAGGTCAGGTGTTTGTCATTTGTCATTTGTCATTTGTTATTTGTAGTTGTGGTTGTGTTGGAACTTGGCTTAGGTCTTCTAGTGTCAAAAATTGGATTTTTTTTCGTGGTCGTTCAAAATTTTTCAACCCAAGACAACAACAACAACCAATTACAACCAATTACAACCACTCCCCTATATCTTTATTGTCTAGATTAAGTTACTACACTAAGTTGATTTTCATGACAAAGGAATTGCCATCTGGGTATTTTCAAGGTCCCTTTCGACCATACAAAACTTTCCAACCAAGTCTTACCGAACGACCATTATCCAAATTCGAACAATTTGCAGTGTTTTCCATATTACTTATTTCATTAATTCGATTATACAAATTATACATCCCTGATAGAGTAGTATTTGATGAAATTCATTTAATTAAATATATAAAAAATTATTATGATGGTAGTATATTTGTTGATATTCATCCACCTTTAGGGAAACTAATTTATTTTTATATCACGAAATTATTTCTGTTTGATAAAGATTTCCAAATTGATATTATTGGGGATTTGTATCCTGAAGATTTCCCATATTTATGGCTAAGATTATTCAGTGGTATTTGTGGCATTGGACATGTTTTATTGACTTTTTTCACATTAAGAATAACTTGTAACCTGGTTATTTCGATTGTTATTACTATTTTGATTTGTTTGGAAAATTCAATGGTGACAGTATCGAGATTGATCTTGTTAGAAGGTCCGTCATTATTTGTCCAAAGTTTGGTGATTTACAATTATAAGGCATTCACTACTCGTATTCCATTTACTGGATGCTGGTACTTCAATTTATTCGTTACTGGGATAGCCTTGGGGTTAAACATCTCGTTGAAAATTTCAGGATTGTTTACATTTGCATGGGTTGGAATATTGACATGTGTACAATTATGGGAAATTTTGGGTGATTTGAGAATTTCTATTTGGCAATTCATCAAGCATTTGGTTTTACGTGTGGTTGCATTTATTATGGTCCCATTGACCATATATTGTTCAGTATTTTATATTCATTTTGAAAACCTTCCAAACGAAGGACCTGGATCGGGATTTTTAACACCACACTTCAGATCAACTTTGGATGATTATCAACAACAACCATTACAAGTTTTATATGGAAGTACTATCACTATAAAACATAATGCATTAGAGAAATATTTGCATTCACACGATTTGACATATCCCAGAGGATCGAATTTACAACAAGTGACACTATATGACTTCCCTGATGTCAACAATGAATGGGTAATTGAAACAAAACAGAAATATAATGAAGAAAAATTGATGACTGATCAAAGAGAAGTAAAAGATGGTGATGTTGTTAGATTGTACCATAAAGCTACTGGACATTATTTACATGTCAATGATATTCGTCCACCTATTTCTGAACATGAATATAGTTATGAAGTAAATGGGAATGAAACTAGAGGATTATTGGGTAATGAAGATTATGAGTTTAAAATCCGAATGTTGGTAAAGAAACCTCATGCGGAAAATGATTTGCCCTTGATTAAATTAAGAACCACAGAGACTATTTTCCAATTAATCCACCAAGCGACTCGTTGTAATCTTATGAGTCACGAACAGAAACTACCAGATTGGGGTGAATATCAAAATGAAGTATTGTGTGTAAAAGAACCTACAATCCCCAATACATTATGGTATGTCGAACTGTCATCACATCCATTACTCAAAGATACCAAAAAATTGAAAACTTTCCCTAAATTTTCATTTTGGTCAAAATTGATCGAAACCCATAAAGTCATGTTTAATTTAAATAAGGGGTTCACTAATCCTCATCCATATGCTTCTAAACCACTTGATTGGCCACTTTTATCTAGAGGTATTGCCTTTTTCAGCAACTACAATTTGAAATCAATCGATGAAGAATCAAGTCTAATTTATTATTTAGGAAATGTTGCCATTTATTATCTGGTATTTTTTGTGGGTTTAATAGCTATATTCAAATGTGCCATTTATTCGTTTATAAAGTTAAACCCTTACGCATCTCCTCCATCATCATCCAAATCATCACCATATGCCAACTTTTACAACAATTCCTGGCCATATTTGGTGGGATGGTTTATTAATTATATTCCTTATTGTCTCATGTCAAGAAACTTATATTTACATCATTATTTACTGGCATTAAATTTTGGAATATTATTATTAAGTCAATATTTGAATTATCGTGTCGCTAAAAACAAAATTATTGGTGGTATAATAACTGCAACAATATTTGTCAGTGCAATATACTGCTTTTATGAATTTATACCAATCACATATGGATTGCCATGGACATTAGATCAATGTAATTCTCATAAATGGTTTCCAAATTGGGACATTGATTGTATGACATATACAGGTTAAATAGAGGGGGGGGGGAGAACAATAGAAGCTGAAAGTATTTCTTTTTTTATCATATTCTTGTTTCGGTTATACCATTAACTACCTCTTTAATCATACTTTCTAATAGATTTAATAGATTATCTTTTTCTTTGATTTTTTGAATTCTTTCTTCTTCTATAGCTTGCAATTTATCACTTAATTCATTGATTAGATTCATTTGTTCATTGGGTGTAACTCCTATACCAGGTAATGAATCAATTAACATTTTGATTTGTCGACTTTTCAAAATTAAATCTGTGCATAACTCATTGATTACATTATCAAAACTCACTTTTTCTTTTGGCGGAGAAATACTCTTTGATTCAGGGTTACTTTGTTGTTGTGGTTGTTCTATTTCTTGCTGTGGTTCCTGTTGTTTCTTTTGTTGTTGCCGTTGTTGTTGGGATTGTGGCAATGGGGCATTAGCTGCCATATTGGAATAGGAGTTGACATCATCGTCATCTAATAGACTGGGTTCGGCACTGGTATTGACATAATTTATCGTTGAATTGAATTGTTGAATTAGCTGGTCTAAACAAATTTGTAATTGAGTTAATCTATCTGCCATAATTAAGGAATGTTGGGTTAGTTGGTCTTGGTGTATAGGTTGGATTGAACTTTTCAATATTGTTGTTGTGACTTTTTTTTTTTTTGATTCAAGTGTTAAGTAAGGTCGTGTGCAGAAGCCAATTCTGTGTTGTGTTTATGTAATATCACGTGCTAGATTTCCAAATAAGGCAATGCTGATGATAATAACGTTTAATGTTGATTATGTAATACGAGGGCGCGGGGGGAGGGGTGGAAGGGCAGGAACGATGTTTCCCACTTTCTTCTTCTTCTTCTTCTTCTTTCAGCTGATTTGATTGATTCCCACAATTTATTAATCTTTCCCCCATTTTTCTGTTTAGTTCCCCCTTTCTTTAATTGATAAGAAAGGTTTATAACTAAAAAAGAGATATATATCTTTATTCTACAATAATAGTTATTATTTGGATTTGATTCATTCTTATCGAAATTACCATTTATTCACAGTTTCAACCCAATTTTTTTAAGTTCCTTATTTTGTATTTACTTCTTCCTTCAACTCATTACCTCCCCCTCCCTTCCCATCCCATCCTAACCTATCCTATCCTATTGATATATCAGGCTATTTTTAAACTATGTCAATTCCAATAAACCTTAATGATGATCTCTTTGAATGGCAAGATGATGCTGAAGTCACTTCATGTTTCATATGTGATAGACCTTATAATATTTTCTTTAATAGAAGACATCATTGTAGGAAATGTGGCAAAGTTGTTTGTGGTGATTGTTCATCACAATTTATAAGTTATTTCCCCAATACACCAATAGTTACTGAACCACATGTGGTTTTTCCCCAATATTCTAAACCTCATACTAAATATCGAACATGTGATCAATGTGTGGAAGAGATTCTAATGATTAGACGAGCATTATTTAATAGTGACATTAGAAGCCACACTACTACTATTGCATCAAGTGTGGAGACTGATCATGAAGATAATAACAATGGTGCTGTTAGTGGTGGTGGTGGTGGTGGTGGTGGTGATGATGTTCATGGTGACATTCATAGCGATGGTAATAATGATGGCGGGGATAATAACAGTCTTACTAAACATGTCAGTCATCAATATACTCGACATTTACATAATTCGACTCCGTCATTAAGAGCTACTCATGATCTGTCATCAGATTCAAATTTATGTCCTGTGTGTGCCACCAATTTATTGAAATTATATATTGCTGATATTCATTCACATGCACAAGATAAAACTTATTTACAAAAAATATCTAATGAAGATTATGAAAAATTTAAAGAATTTCATATTAATCAATGTTTAACAAATTTTGATTTTGATACTAATCATTCAAATAGATTTTCTCCAGATAATCTGAAAACTTTAAAGAATAAAATGTTGGTTTATAACATACCACCGATACCAAAACCAATGTATGAAAATATAGAAAGTGGGAGTAATTCACTACCTATTGAAAAGGCCAATAAACTGGAAGAAATTAAAGGTGATGCGTACGATGAAGAAGATGATGATGATGAGGAGGAGGAGGAAGAGGATAATGAGTGTGTTATATGTTTGGAAAGTTTGAATCCAGGTGATAAAGTTGGTCGATTGGAATGTTTATGTGTTTTCCATTATAAATGTATTAAAGATTGGTTTAATAAGAAAGGTTATGGTGAATGTCCAGTTCATTTCTTACATAAATAATAATAGTACCTATAAATACCTACATAATTTAATATGGTAATATGATGTAATTTTCTTTGAGTGTGGCTTATCTTTCTTCTCTATCGGCATCATCTCTATTTCTTCTTCTACCACCACCACCATTTCTTTTATCATGAATTTCTTTAGTTTGTCTAATTGCTTCAGCTGTTGCCTTATCAACATGAACATGTAATGCATCCAATACTTCTTTTGGTGGTTTATCCTCTTTAGGCAATTTTTTACCTAAAACACTTTCAATACGTAAATACATTTCCAAATCATATTGAGTGATTAAAGAAATCGACTTCCCCGATCTACCAGCACGAGCAGTTCTACCAACACGATGAATATAAGCTTTTGAATCAGTAGGGATATCATAATTTATTACTACATCAACAGAAGGAATATCTAAACCTCTTGCAGCAACATCAGTAGCTACCAAAATATTTGCTTGATTAGATTTAAATTTATTTAGTGAGCCTAATCTTTGAGATTGTGATAATTGACCATGTAATGGAACGGCATTAAATCCCAAAATTCTTGCCAATAATGCTGTTCTTTGAGCATGAGCTACTGTTCTTGTGAATACAATGATTGATTTCCCCATAAATTCATTTAATAAATGAATTAAAATGGTGTTTTTATAACCATCATTCACTAGCATCATTGATTGAACTAAATTATCGGCAGTTTGATATTTTGATGAAACAGCAACTCTTACTGGATTATGTAATGAAGCTCGTTGTAATTTTTCAATTTTATTAGTCATAGTAGCAGAAAATAAATAAGTTGTACGTTTAATTGGTATTACTTTTAAAATTTTATCTAATGCGGGACCAAAATCCATATCTAATAATCTATCAGCTTCATCCATAACTAAATATTTCAAATTTTTTAAAGAAAATCCTTTGGTATGTTCTAAATGATCCATAATTCTTCCTGGTGTAGCCACTATAACATGAGGTTTTCTCATTAAATCTCTTGCTTGATCCATCATATCCATACCACCAACTATACAACTTGAACGTAATCCCATTGAACTTCCCAAGGCATCAAAAGTATCTTTAATTTGAAAAGCTAATTCTCTAGTTGGGGCCAAAACTAATGCAAAATAAGGTTGTTGAGCATGCCATAATGATTGTAAAATAGGGATAGCAAATGCTGCTGTTTTACCTGAACCAGTTTGTGCTAATCCAATAATATCTTTACCTTCTAATGCATGAGGAATGGCTTCTGATTGAATTGGTGTTGGTTTAGTGAATTTCATTGATTCGATAGATTCTAATAAATCAGGAACTAAATTTAATTCTTTAAATGTTTTAAATTTTAATTCTGCATCTGGATCAATTGTTGTAATTGAGGAAGAGGTGGTAGAAGATGATGATGATAATGATGATTCGGTTTGGTTGTGGTTTTCATTTTCTTGTTCTTGTTGTTTCTGTTGTTTCTGTTGTTTCTGTAATGCTTGTTGTTTGATTTTTTCAGCCAACTTCTTGGTAGAATCTAAATTTTTCAAAGATTTGACTTTCTTTTTAGTTATTCCTTTAGAAGACATGATGATAAGGTGTACTGTGTTGATAATTCTTGGTGTATATAAATACTTTTGAAAGGGAGTGATAACACCAAAAATTTTTTTTTTTTCTTTTTTTAGTTTCTCATTCATCATCGTCATCACCAAAAATTTCATTTAACGAGATGAGATTGAACGACGTTTTTTTTTTCACACAACTTTTTCCTTCTTATTTATCAAACCCCCCCCCCCCCCCCCCCCCCCCCCTTTCCTAAAATCTTT
>OBUW01000296.1_pt1 | contig 33101 bp, 30 predicted proteins | sample 1475761 | NCBI WGS metagenome assembly OBUW01 (sample SAMEA2579908, study PRJEB22360) | human gut metagenome | biome: human gut; feature: human-associated habitat; material: faeces | place: Denmark | collected 2008/2010
TCACGCCCGAACTATTCCATGGTGTAGGTTCAGCAGGATTCCATGTGCACTTTGCGAATAATGATCGTAACTTCGGCGGCCATGTGCTAGACTTTGAAATAGAAGATGTTAAAGTTGAGATTCAGAACTTTGAAACTTTCGAACAACATTTTCCAGCTCATGATGAAACATTTAATAATGCTACTATTGATTATAAAGATATTGCGGAAGAAATAAGAGAAGCCGAATAATTATAAATGAAGCCTGAGGTAAGTCATGTCTTGCCTCAGGCTTTGTTAAATTATTAGAAAAGTTATTAAAATTGAGATTGATAGGCTGATAAAAATGCATAAACCGTATTAAGGTAAGGTGTCGTTATATGATATTCTTGAGCCTTCCTATAAATGTATCCTTGGATAGTCTCCATTTCTAAAGGTCTTCCAGATGTGATATCATAGTACATACTTGTTCCCATTTGATCAGGGTACCCCTCATATATAGTCATAATAGAGTCGAGTGTATTCACATCGAAATTGAGTCCTTCAGCACGTGCTACGGCAATTCCCTCTGAAATGATTCCACGACAAATGTCCCGAATATGTGATGAATGTAATAATTTAGCAGTATCTCGACCCAACGCAGTAATTGAATTGATACCTAAATTAACTAATAGTTTATACCATATTATTTCTTCTATATTCTCTTCGAGTATGATTTCAATATTCGTTTGGTCAGTTAACTTTTGTAATTTTCGAGTCCTTGGTGTATCTTTCAAGTGAAGGCGATAGTCTCTAAAATGAGTGACATCATTGTTGTTTTTCTGACCACTAATATAGACAACAGCTTGATATGAATTTGGATAAGGTATATGTTCTAATTGTCCATAGCCATTTTGAGCGAGAATGATTATAGTCTCTTCATGAATAATAGGCGATAATTGAGTAATAACTGATTCTAATTGATATGTTTTAACCGCAATAAATACAATATCAAGGGGTTGTGTTATATCTTGATAAGGCGTTACAGAGATTGTTTTAGATTGATGTCCATTTTCTGGGAAATAATTTAATGTGTTTTTTTGTTTTCCAATAAGTAAAGTGTCAGGATATGCTTGCTGTAGTTCAATAGCAATCGTTGTTCCAACGGCACCTGGACCAATAACACCAATTGTCATAATATTATTCTTTCCTTTCTGGGATAGATTCATTATACTATTGCTTAATAATATAGGAAATTGAGGATGAATTGAATTGAAAACTATAGCTCAGTTAGTAGAAATGAAAGAACAAAGCAATAAAATTTCAATGGTTACTGCTTATGATTTTCCTAGTGCAAAGCAAGCACAACAAGCAGATATAGATATGATTTTAGTAGGAGATTCCTTAGGAATGACTGTGTTAGGTTATGAAAGTACAGTTCAAGTTACAATAGAAGATATGATTCATCATGGTAAAGCAGTTCGACGTGGTGCGCCCGATACATTTGTAGTCGTAGATATGCCTATCGGTGCGGTGGGCATCAGTGATGAATTAGATTTGAAAAATGCATTAACGTTATATCAACAAACAGAAGCAAACGCTATTAAAGCAGAAGGTGCACATTTAACATCATTTATTCGTAAAGCCACTCAAATAGGCATTCCTGTTGTTGCACACTTAGGGTTAACACCACAAAGTGTTGGCGTTATGGGATATAAATTGCAGGGTAGTACAAAAGAAGCTGCATTACAGTTAATTAAAGATGCGCATCATGTAGAAGAAGCTGGTGCAATTGCACTTGTACTCGAAGCGATTCCTAGTGATCTGGCGCAAGAGATAAGTCAACAGCTATCAATTCCAGTGATAGGTATTGGCGCAGGGAAAGATACTGACGGACAAGTATTGGTTTATCATGACATGTTAAATTATGGTGTCGATCGTCATGCCAAATTTGTTAAGCAATATAGTGATTTTTCAATAGGTATTAATGGTTTAAAACAATATAATGAAGAAGTAAAATCAGGCGCATTTCCATCCGAAGCACACACGTATAAGAAAAAAATTATGAGCGAGGTAAATAAAAATGACTAAAGTGATTACAACGGTAAGTGAAATGCAAAGTATTGCTAAAGAATACAAGAGACATGGTCAAACGATTGGTTTTGTACCAACTATGGGTGCATTACATGAAGGGCATTTAAAAATGATGGAATTATCGTCAGAATTTAACGATATAACTGTAGTAAGTATATTTGTTAATCCTTTACAATTCGGTCCAAATGAAGACTTCGATGCGTATCCACGTCAAATTAATAAAGATGTTGAAATGATGGAAGAAATTGATGTGGATTATGTCTTTTATCCAAGTGTAGAAGAAATGTACCCTGATGAATTAGGCGTAACTTTGAAGGTGGGTAAATTAGCCCATGTATTAGAAGGTGCTCAACGACCAGGACATTTTGAAGGTGTCGTAACTGTAGTAAATAAATTGTTTAATATTATTAGTCCAGACTATGCTTACTTCGGTAAAAAAGATGCACAACAATTGGCTATCGTTGAAAAAATGGTTAAAGACTTCAATCATCCAATTGAAATCATTGGAGTTGATATTGTTCGTGAAAAAGATGGACTAGCTAAAAGTTCACGAAATGTATATTTAACAGAAGAGGAACGTCAGGAAGCTGTTCATTTAAGTAAAAGTTTGAAATTAGCACGTGATTTATATAATAATGGTGAACGCAATAGTTCTGTTATAATAGATGAAATTACACAGTATTTATTAGATTATACAAGTGGTCAAGTTGATGAAGTAGCCATTTATAGTTACCCAGAATTAGAAGAGCAATCTAAAATTCAAGGCCAAATCTTTATTTCATTAGCGGTTAAATTTTCTAAAGCACGTTTGATAGATAATATAATAATTGGAGCTGAATAAGTTGATTAGAACAATGATGAATTCTAAAATTCATAGAGCAAGAGTGACGGAATCCAACTTGAATTATGTTGGAAGCATCACGATTGATTCTGATATTTTAGAAGCCGTTGATATACTACCTAATGAGAAAGTAGCAATCGTTAACAACAATAATGGTGCACGTTTTGAAACATACGTCATCGCGGGCGAAAGAGGTAGTGGCAAAATTTGTTTGAATGGTGCCGCCGCAAGATTAGTAGAAGTAGACGATATAGTCATAATTATGACCTATGCACAATTAAATGAAGAAGAATTAAAGTATCATGCACCTAAAGTTGCAGTGATGAATGAACATAATGAAATCATTGAGATGATACATGAAAAAGAAAATACGGTTGTTTTATAAGTCGTATAACTCAATATGAAAATAAAGTCCTAGTAAATCGCAAGATGCGTTTTATTAGGACTTTTAAATTTTAATGAATAAAATAAAAATAATATAGAATAGGATGGTCAAATGGGATATAATTTAGCTAAGTAAGTATAGCGGAGGAATTGAATAGACATGAAATGTCCAAATTGTGGTCAGAATTATCAACAAGAAGATCAATGTTGTAGTCATTGCGGTTACCAATTAACACGTCAAAATGACCATACAACAACTAGTACAACAGCATCTACAATGAAAGAGACTCAACATTATTCTATGAAAACTAACGGTAAAAATACGGAAAGTAGAAGGGATAAAGAAAACTTTAAACAAGGTACAACATCAAATAGCACAAAGAGAAAGTTATCTACGCTAGGTGAAAACGATGCGCATTTTGAAGAAATTATGAAAGACAAAACGGCATCTTTTGAACATAAAATGAAGGATTTAAAAGACGAAAGTAAACAGTTTTTTAACCATGTATTTAAATTATCGGATCAAAACGATGTGATATATAGTTATCGATTATTAGTGACGTTAATGTGCGCTGGATTATTTTTAAGTACGTTATTAGTTATTATTTTATCATCTGATATATTTTTATTATTTCCAGAAAGTTCACCATTCAAAGCTATTTTTTACATGATAGTTATCATTCTAGGTAGTTTGGCTTTATCAGTGAGTATTTTATATTGTATTGTGAAATATACTTTAACCACAGCGATAGAATTTCATAAAGTATTTTCAGATTATATCGTAATTAATACATTTTCAGTATTAGCATTATTGATGGGTCTAGTCTTAGGTATTTTATCTATCTTTAAATTAGCATTGATTATCATACTATTAGCATTTGTTCTATTATATATGATTTCCCCAACGTATATATTAGTAAAATATAGCGGTGTCTATCCTACAAAAATTGCGAGTATATATGGCATTATCATTTACCAATTTGTCATGATGGTAATGGTTTATTTATTAGGGCATATGATTATACAACAAATCATTAATGATTACCTGGTGAAGCTGTTTGGTAGTGGTTTTAGTGGTTTATTGTAATAGATGCGATATGCCTATCAATTATAATCTAATTCAAAATTGTTCATTGTATCATTCAAAAGCGTCGAACAAAAAATATAATAATAATTATTTGCATCAAATACATGCTGCACGTAAATCGCATAGATACCGTTTTCGCAAGCCACGAAAACCATTGTTCCTGATTGTCTTTTTAGTGGTGATCATGGTCGTTGTATTAGTATGTTGGGTATACTATTTTAGATATGAAAATTCAGCTGATAAAAGAATTCAAGCATTTTCAGATACAATGAAATATAAGGATAAAGATCAATTAACCACATTAGTTACCTCAAATCATCAATCATTGACAGATGATGAAGCGTCAGCATATTTTTCTTTAATTCAAACAATGGGTGGTTCGGATAGATATATGAAACAAATCAAATCTGCCATCCGCCATCTAGATCAGAGTGAAGCTACATCGCAAGATATCAACATTGATGGTGTGACAATTTTAACAATTAAAAAGAAAACGCAATTATATGGTTATATCAAAGAATTTCAATTTGAAATACCACAATTTCGTTTTATATTAGATGCTAAAGATAATGGTAAATTGACATATCAATTAAATGACAAAAAGCATGAAATACGTTTAGTGAAAGGTCATATAGTGAGTCTTGAAGCAGTACCATTAGGTGAATATAAATTAAAAGCAACTAAAAAAGTGGGTAATCGTACCTATGATGGCGATATCATATTAAGTTTGAAGCAGTACGGCACAATGGCTAAAGAAGATTTTAGTGAAAAGCGATTTAAAGTAACAACTAAAAATAGTTATATGTTTAAAAAAGTAGAGTTAGTATTAAACGATAAGCATATGGGTAGCGTTAAAGATTACATCACATATGGACCGTATAGTGGAGAAGAAGATTTACTTGTATATGGATTAGGTTATATAGGGAATCAATCATTCAAATCCAATGAAGTGAATGTGCCTTCAATTAACAGCGATGAAAGTCCAGTTAACGTCGTACTTAAATTTAATGAGTCAGAAGTCTTTAATCAGACTCGAAATAAAGATAACCGTGGAATACCAAAAAATTAAATCATATGGATATAAAAGAGAAGGCGATAAGCACTTCTCTTTTTTATTGATTAGATGTAGTAGGAATTTTTTAATAGATATTAAAATAAAATATTTTTAGTAAAAATAACTATAAAGGTATTTGGTCTATCTAAAAATATAACTAACTTTAATAAAGATTTTTATAAATATTTCAAAAATCCATAGAAAACAACATAAATATAATGTTATACTTTGCAAAGATTAAAAATAGAAATTGGGGGTAACATTATGAAATGTCCAAATTGTGGTCATCAAGTCGAACAAGATGACGTTTTTTGTGGAGAATGTGGTACTAAATTAGACCGTCAATCTAAAGCAGTCACAGCCGCTGAAAATGATATTCAAAAAGCAGACTCTAATACACAGTCTCATCATTCAACACAACCATCTAGTCACCACACGATCAATTCAACTAGCAATGCCTCACATGAACAATCACAATCTATGAACCAAGGTGCTTCATTTAATTCTATGAATCAACATACTGGATCTACAGAAAGTAGTTCAAACTCAAACTTCAATCATAGTCAACAGCAACATGCGTCAAACAATACTCATCAACAGCAATTCCAAAACCAGCAATATCAGCAACAACATCAACAATTCCAAAATCAGCAATATCAACAACAACCACATGGTTATCAAAAGCAACCTAACCAATTTAGTGAACAAGCTAAAGAGGTTACAGCTGAAAGTAAAGGGTTTTTCAAAAGTGCCTTTGTAGATCCAGACAGAGAAATTAAAAGTATACATACATTTAGTTTCAAATTATTAGGGGCACTTTTGGCAATTGGATTAATTTTAATAGCGATTATTTTATTCTTAGCTATTCCAGAAGAAGTATCTTTATTTACTTCAGAATCTAAAATTGTTTTTTCTATCATTTTTAGCTTAATTATTTTATTAGCTGCAATTGTAGGTGCAACGTTTGCTATTACTAGATTAGTTGTAGTCCAAGCGATACCATTTAAAAAAGTACTTTCAGATTTTGTATTTATAAACAGTGTAACAGTAGCAACATTATTACTATCAATTATTTTATTAATAATGGAAGCATATACGTTTGGTACAGTCGTTCTTATCTTATCTTTCGTTATACTTGTTACGTCAGGTGTTTATCTTATTGCTAAATATAGTGGTATTAATCACACTAGATTTTCTAGCTTTTACGGCATTATTATTTATTTAATTGTTATTTTCATTTTAATGAGAATATTTGGTGAAGTAACATTCTCAAGTATCTTAGAATCATTCAATGAAACAAAAGATTCATTATTTGACAGCTTATTTGGTGGGGGTAGTACGTTTTAATGAAATATTGTAGTAATTGCGGTAATCCTTTACGCCCAGACGTAAAGATATGTACAAATTGTGGTGCACCAGTTAATGGATCATCTAATACATCACAATCAACTCAAAGTCAAGGAAATGCACAACGACAACAAGGTTATAATAATGCGAATACACATCAACAGTATGAACCACAACCTAAGAAAAGTAAGAAAAAGGTCATCTTAATTATTTTGATTATTGCAGTGGTATTGGCTATGTTAATTGCCATTTTTGCAATCTTGAAACATCAATTTTCACCTGAAAGTCAAGCGGACAATATCGCACATGCAGTGAAAAAAGATGATGCTAAAGGTCTAGCAAAACAAGTAACGTCAGATAATCATAAATTGAGTGAAGAAGAAGCAAGAGCATATTTAAATTACATTAAAGCTGAAGACGATTTAACTAACGTTGCCAATCAAATTAAAAATAATACTAAAGAAATCAAGCAAGGTAAGTATAAAAGTTTATCAGTCAATGCGAATGATAATAATGTCTTGAATATTGAGAAGAATGGTAAAAAATATTTATTCTTCGATAAGTATAACTTTAATATTCCGCAACAAACGGTATCCATTTATCCTAATGATAGTGGTGACATTACTTATACTTTTAATGGAGAGAAACACCATATTTCTGTTGAGAAAGAAGAAGAAAAAACGTTAGGCGCGTTCCCAATAGGCGACTATAATCTAAAAGCATCTAAGAAGATGGATGGCAAAACGTTTAATGGTGCGCTTGACATTAGTATGAGTGAAGATAAAGCTACTGCCAAGGAATCATTTAAACAAAAGCGTTTCACTGTGACAACTGAAGGCGGCTCAATGTTAGATGATATTAAAATCTATGTGAACGATAAAAATTCAGGAGATGAATCAAAAACGTATGGTCCATATGATCCTGATGAAGAGGTAATTGTTTATGCACAAGGTACATTAGATGGTCAGTCATTTAAATCAAGTTCAGTGAATGTCTCAAGTGCAAGTAATGAAGATGATGGCGTATCTGAAGTTACATTGAAATTTGATGAAGACGCGATTGATGACGCATATGATAAAAAAATGGATGAAGACGATGACAGTGACAGTAGCGACTCAGGTGAAGTGACAAGAAGTAATGTTATCGACAAAGTAGAATCATATGAAGGTCATAAATTAGATACAGATACGTATACGTATAAAGAACCTGAAAAAACGGATGACGGCAAATGGGGCTTCTCATTTGAAGATAAAGATGGAGACTTAGCCGGGTCATATACAGTTGACACAGATGATGGCTATGTAACAGAATATGATGAAGACGGCGAAAAAGTCGGTTCAGGTTACTAAGATTACCATGCTTTAAAGTTATCATTTTAATATTCTAGTTAAACAAAAGAAAGGGCCACTCTGATGAGTGGTCCTTTCTTAAATATATATAACATTATTTTGTAACTGGAACGATAAGTTGAGAATCATATTGTCCACCTGTATGAATATGATGAAGACCTTTGTTAACGCGTTCTTCATGTTCATAGCGTGTTTTCATACCAGGCGTACTATTACCTTTAACTACTTCACTACCTTTGACAACAACGACTAATGTTTCACCTTGTTTGAAACGTGTGCCAGATGGTAATAATTCGATTTCAACAGGAACAATGTCTCCTTTATTAAGTTTGAGCTCTTGTTCATGTTTATGCCAAGGTTGAGCGATAGTTGATTTGTCTTGGTCTAACTCACGATGAGATGCACGTAACCAACCTGTAGCTACTTGACCTTGTTCAATATGGTTGAAGTCTGGGAAGTGCACTTCGTTACCACGACGATCTAGTTTCTTAATACCTGCGAATAAGTCCATATCGTCTGCATCATCTGTACTTACCCAAAGTTTTAAGTTCATATTTCCTACTAATTCTGTGTCATGATCGAATGTATAGCTAAAGCGCACATCATCTTGTTCATTTTCAGAATCGTATTGAGTTGAACTTTCTTCATTGACAGCATTTTGATTTAAAGTTAAGTCTTTAGCATTTAGATATAAAGGTGTGTAGTTTGTATTTGGTAATGGGAATGCTGTTGCTGTTTTGAATTCACCTTTATAGAATTGATCCCTTACTTCATAAGTAACAGTTGGTGTTTCTTTCCAATCATTATCTTCTTCTTTAAGGTAATAATCGAAGAAGGCTTTTTGGCGTTCAAGGTTTTCTCGAGCATAATAGCTTTCCCATTCTTTACGACCATGGATATATAACCATTTGTCTTCTGAACTTGCTTGTTTAAAGCCTTCAAAAGAACCACGATTGTGTAAACCTTGTGTTGACCAACTTGCGCAAGCTAGTAATGGTGTTTTAATTTGATGCAATGGTGCTTGACGTTGTTTCCAATAATCATCGAATAATGGATGGTCTTTTTGAGCTTGAACTAAATCTTCAATATTTGGATTATCAGTCCATCTTGCAAAAATACCTTGAACCCAGAAACGGAAGAAACCTGTATCAGGAATACCGCCATGGAAGGCTACTTCACGATACATATCATTGAGTCCTTCCCAAGGAATCATAGCTTTTAAATGAGGAGGATTTAATGAAGCAACCCACCACTGAGTAACAGCTAGATAAGATACACCATTGGTACCCACATTACCATTACTCCATTCTTGTTTTGCAGCCCATTCGATGACTTCATAGTAGTCTTCAGCTTCACGTTTTGACCAAGGTGATAGAACACCATTTGATTTAGAACTACCTCTTAAAGCAAGTTTAACTACGACATAATCTTGAGGTACCCAGAATCCTGGATCTGGTGATTCTTCTGGTGTGAAACTAGAAGTTGGAATAGGACCTAATGTAGGCCATTGTGCGCCCATGTTTGTGATTTTAGGTTTATTATCTTTACCATAAGTGTCGGCTGACATGACAACAGGAAATTGACCTTCTTTATTCGGACGGAAAATATTGACGTATAATTTTTCGCCATCTTTCATTTCTACAGCCACATCTTTTTCCATAATCATTTCTTGATTACCAAATTGTACACTATCTACAACGATATGATTAAGACCTTCTTTAACATCGTTAACATCTGTGACAGTTAATTGAGGATTACCTAATAAATTTCTTGTCATTTGAATCACCCTTTTTGGTTTATTTTCTTTACACCTTTATCGTAAAGGGTTATGTGGTTAATTCCAATCATCAATGTAGATGATTTGTATGTTAACCAACAAACACCTTATAATTGTTGGAAAGAAAGCTATAAGGAAGTGACATAATGCCACAAGACCGACGTGTTAGAAAATCACAAGCAGCAATTAGACATGCTTTTATCGATTTACTCCATAAATATGACTTAGAACAAATCACGGTTCAGCAAATATCAGATTTGGCAGATGTGAATCGTAGTACTTTTTATACTCATTACATAGATAAATATGATTTATTAGAAAAGATGGAAGATGAACAAGTAGTAATAATAAGAACGTTTATTGAAGAGGGAGATGTATATAAAAATCAAACATTCTCTGCTGAAAGTATCCGCACGATTATGGAATTTTTAATAGGAAATATAGAAAAGAATATGGAATTTTATCAATTAATGTTTACGATGGGGAAAGATTCGAATTTACATGAAAAGTTATATGAATTAATCACAGGTCATTTAAATCATTTTAAAAATGAAAACAATAAAATAGATGATATACCGTTTTCTTATTTTATGAGTTATGTATCAGGTGCTGGATTATCATTTATCCGACATTGGGTCGAGGATCCCAATCGCATTGCTAAAGATGATTTGATACAGCATTTTTACGATATAGTTAACAATGGACCAGCTACGATAATTAGAAGAGGAGAATAAAAGCAAAAGGTTGGGACACAAACTTTATGTCTCAACCTTATTATATAAATTATGACTGTGGAATAGCGTTGTAATCTTGACCGTGTAACATCCATCTTACGCCGTATTTATCTGTAAATACGCCCATTTTACCGCCCCAGAATTGCTCTGATAATGGTAATTCAACGTCGATAGAATCATGGTCTTTAATTTTATCATAGAAAGCTTCGACTCTTTCTACATCAGTTTGATCATTAATATCAAAATCAATTAATAATGAAATGCCGTTATTGATAGGTTGGATTCGGCTGAATGAATCCGCGCCTAAGATTTTTACCCCAACAATTTCAAATTCAGAATGCATTGTTGCCTCTTTGGCTTGCTCTTTAGTCATACCAAAATGTTCAGCTTGATCTTCGCCAACCTCTAAACGTTTAATATTTGTAGCGCCAAAAACCTCTTCATAATATTTAAGTGCTTCTTTTGTATTTGGAAAAGCTAAATATGGTGATAATTGAGTCATAAAATACCCCTTGTTATTTTTATTTTATTGCTAACCACATCATACAATGTTTTATGTAAAAAGAATAGAATTATGTATGATTAGTTTATTAATAATGGAAATAAGACTTAGTTTTCAATTGTATCGTTTATATGGATATATTAGGAAACTAGAAATATACTTTTTATGTATCGTTTATTGTATAATATTCATAAATTATATTATGCATTAAAAGGGAGGGGTTTCTTTTGATTGAAGCAGGCGAAATTTTAAAGAAAATGAAGAACCAAAAAATCAATTATGACAAAGTTTTAAGGAAAATGATTCAACAATGGGAACAAAACGGGGAGCGACCTAAAATTTTATTACATAGTTGTTGTGCACCTTGTAGTACCTATACTTTAGAATTTTTAGCACAATATGCTGATATCGCGATATATTTTGCCAATCCCAATATTCACCCTAGGAGTGAATATTTAAGACGCGCTAAAGTTCAAGAAATGTTTGTCAATGATTTTAATGAACAGACAGGAGCTAATGTAAAATATATTGAAGCAGCTTATCAACCACATGAATTTATGAAAATGGCTAAATCAAGAGGACTTACTGAAGAAAAAGAAGGTGGTCTTCGATGTACAGCTTGTTTTGAAATGAGGCTTGAGATGGTTGCCGAAGCAGCTGTTAAATATGGTTATGATTACTTTGGTAGTGCAATCACGTTATCGCCAAAGAAGAATGCGCAATTAATTAATCAACTTGGTATGGATGTTCAACAAATTTATAATATTAAATATTTACCAAGTGATTTCAAGAAAAATAGGGGATATGAGCGTTCCATTGAAATGTGTAAAGATTATCATATTTTTAGACAGTGTTACTGTGGGTGTGTGTTTGCCGCAATGAAACAAGGGATTGATTTTAAAGAAATTAATAAAGAAGCCAATGAATTTTTAAAGCAATTTTAAAAATGACCCAGAGCGAAGATGTTATATCTTTTACTCTGGGTCATCATATTAATTAAATCATTCTATGAATGAAACGTACGATAGCCATAATAGCTATGACGAGCATTGCTGCAAAAGAAAAGAATTTAAATCGTTTATTTTCTTTTTTAATTTCTTTGTCTTCATTTTGCATCATTTCTTGTAATTCACGTTCGATTTCTAAATCGAGATCTGTTTTTCGATAGCCATTTAGGCCTTTTCTTTCATCTTCATCATTTGAAGGATGTGATTTACTGTTTTCTGTTGTGTCTTGTTGTGTGGACTGATTCATTTCTTTATCTTTGATATCTTCTCGCATTGTATAATGCCTCCTATATTCATGACACATACTTTTAATGATTATACTTGATGTAAAGTCATTGATTCATCGTTAACTTGCTTTTTAATTATTTTACATCTAATCCGATAATATCGCTAATATGATGATAACCGTTTTGGTTTAAATATTGAACAATATCTTTATTTATTTTTTTAGTTAATCCTGGACCTTCCATAACTAATGAAGAGTATATTTGTAATAAAGAGGCTCCATTACGTAACATTTGGATAGCATCCTCAGCATTAAAGATGCCGCCTGTACCAATAATTAAGAGTTCTCCCTTAGTTTCTTGATAGGCTAATTTAACAAGTTTTAAATTACGTTCAAATAATGGACGTCCGCTTAAACCCCCATCTTCAACACGGTTAGCTGATTTTAAGCCATCACGTTTACGTGTCGTATTTGCAAGGATGACACCATCGAAGTGTGTCTGAATAGTTGGTAATAGAGATTTCAAACCTTCTTCATCCATATCAGAGGTCAATTTTAAGAAAATAGGTACATTGATTTCATTGCTTGCTTTAAACGTTTCTAACGCATTGCATAACATTGAAAATTCATCTTTATCGTGAAAATTTTGTAAGTTTTCAGTATTAGGTGAACTTATATTGACAGTGAAGAAATTAACATCATTTTTGAATGTATCGATGACTTTAATATAATCTTGATATCGCTCGTCATAAGAAGTCATTTTATTAACACCTACGTTTAGACCTATAGGTGTATGGTAAGCGTAGCGGCGCAAATGACTAAGTGCTTTGTTCATACCGATATTATTAAAGCCCATGCGATTAATTAAGGCATCATCTTCTAATAAGCGATACATACGAGGTTGTGGATTACCTGGTTGTGGTTTTGGTGTGATACCACCAAGTTCTAATGCGCCGAAACCAAGATTTTCTAAAGCTTTAGGTACTTCGCAAGATTTATCATAACCAGCTGCAAGGCCGATTGGATTTTCAAATGTAATACCGTGAATATCTTGAGATAACATTGGATTTTGGTAATCGAATAATTTTTTCATAATCGGTAATACATAGGATTGCTTTTGTGCAATTTTTAATGCGTCGATAGTTAATCCGTGTGCTTTTTCAGGTTCAATTTTAAATAAAAGGGGTTTAATTAATTTATACATGTTAACGCTCCTAGTTCATTATATTTGAGGCTTACTATCCTCAACTTAATATATTTGAAACTTTTCCTTTTAATAGACTAGCATTTTCATTTGCAATTTCCTAGTTAAATTATAAAAATTAAAAAAATAGACGAACTTTTATAAAGTAGGACTACATATTGATACCGTCTTTAACGATTAAGCGATTGGAAATGAGGTAATATAAATAGTATTCAGTAATATAGGGAAGGTGACATCATGGCTATAGATTGGAAAGAACATTTACCGCTAGATTACATTAAAGAGATTACGCCAGTCAGTGGTGGAGATGTGAATGAAGCATTTAAAGTAACCACGCAGCAAGATGATACGTTCTTCTTATTAGTACAACGTAATCGAGATGAATCATTTTATGCTGCAGAAATAGCAGGACTAAATGAATTCGAAAATGCAGGTATTACTGCTCCTAAAGTCATTGCAAGTGGTGAGATAAATGGTGATGCTTATTTAATTTTAAGCTATCTTGAGGAAGGACCAACTGGTAGTCAAAAAGACTTGGGACAATTAGTTGCTAAAATGCATAGTCAACAACAAGAAGATGGTCAATTTGGATTCCGGTTACCACATGAAGGTGGCGATATTTCATTTGATAATTCATGGACGGACAACTGGAAAGATATTTTTATTTATCGCCGTATGGATCACATTCGAGATGAATTATTACGTAAACAATTATGGAATGAAGAAGATAATAAAGTATATGAACAGGTGAGAGCGGTTATGCTAGATGCATTAGACCAACACCAAAGTAAGCCATCTTTATTGCATGGTGACTTATGGGGTGGTAATTATATGTTTTTAACAGATGGTCGTCCAGCTTTATTTGATCCAGCACCGTTGTACGGTGATCGTGAATTTGATTTAGGTATTACAACCGTATTTGGTGGTTTTACTCAAGAATTTTATGATGAATATGAAAAGCATTACCCGTTGGCTAAGGGTGCGTATGAACGGTTAGAATTTTATAGATTATATTTATTGATGATACATTTATTAAAATTCGGTGGAATGTATGCGAGTAGTGTTAATCGTTCAATGGAAACAATATTAGGGTAAAGAAAAGCACGCGTTGAATTATTTTTCAACGCGTGCTTTTTTAATCAACTTATTGATGCCACATTTTTAATAATACTTCGGCAAAGCCTTCAGGTTTTTGTACATAACCTAAATGACCGCCAGGAATATCAAAGATTGGTAAACCAATTTGTTCATTAATATAGAAGTTAACATCTTGTGGGAATGATCCTTTAGAATCAGTACCATTTAGTAATGTGATTTGATCTTCATGCTTTTTAAAGTCCTCTAAAGTAATATCTGAATGTGTATATTGGCGAATTTCGTATTCAGACCAGAACATTACACGTTGATATTGTTCTTTTTGAGCTTCTTCTGTTTCTGCAGGCTGAGACATCATTTTAGCATCTATCGGTGCAATATTAAGTGTTTCAGCAAATGTTTTCATACCTTTTTCTAAACCTTCTGTAAGGATTTGGTTTACAATTTCATCATTTTTATCTTTCCAGTATTTACTATCTGGTAAGAATGTATTGATTGGTGGTTCGTGGAAAGCAATTTGTTTAACCACTTCAGGGTGTTCTTTGAGTACATGCATAGCAACGATTGAACCAGAACTTGAACCTAAAATATAGACAGGTTCATCACTAAGTGATTGTGCTAATTCTGCAATATCTTTTGCGTCACGTTTTACACGGTAATCGTCGTCTGGATTTGCTGCTGATTCTGGTAGTGGTTCTGTTAACTCACTTTCACCATAGTCACGACGATCCACTGCAACTACAGTGAAGTGATCTTTCAACTGTTGTGCTAATGGCATAAAGATGTCGCCAGTCCCATTGGCACCTGGGATGAATATTAATACCGGACCTTGTCCAATTTGATGATAACGTAATTTAGCACCTTTTAATTCTATTGTATTCATATGAAATACCTCCATTGAGTTAAAGCATGATTTATAAATAATATTATTCTAAGCCAAGTAATTTAGCGCCATTTCTATAACTTACTTTCTCTTTTTCTTCATCAGTTAAACCAAGTTCATCTAAAAATACCCCTAAACGTTCTGGTTCGATATAAGGATAGTCTGCCGCATATAAAATTCGGTCAATTCCCATTTCTTTTTTAACTAAATCAAATTGTGGTTTAGTTAACATACCACTTGGTGTCATATAGAAATTATTTTTAAAGTAATAACTAACAGGGTGTTTTAAATGATCAGCAAATAAAGTTTCATCCATACGTTCTAAGAAGAATGGAATGAATTCACCCCAGTGTCCGATAATCATATTTAGATTAGGGTAACGATCAAAGATACCTGATAGTACCAAATGGATTGCATGAATACCAACATCGATGTGCCAACCATAACCGAAACAAGCGAATGTAGCAGCAGTGATTTCTGGATAATTTCCTTTATAGTAAGCTTGGTATACATCACTATTTACGGGTGCGGGATGTAAATAAATAGGTACATTTAATTCTTCAGCAGTTGCAAAAATACCGTCAAATTGATCTTGATCTAAGAAACCATCTTTTGTACGCCCCATAATGAGTGTACCTTTAAACCCTAACTCTTTGACACAACGTTTGAATTCTTCAACAGCTGCTTCAGGTTCGTTAATTGGTAATGTAGCAAATCCTACAAAACGGTCTGGATATTGTTTGATATAGTCAGCTAATTGATCATTAGCTTTTTTACATAAATCGATGGCTTTTTGACCTTCAAGATTAGAAGGTGCACCATTACCATATGATAATACTTGCATTTGTACATTTTGTTCATCCATGAATTTAATACGTTTATCATGATGAGAGATTTCATCAGCGTCAGTAAAACCTGATTTTTTCTCTAGTCCTTCTAACATGACTTTCATGGGTACACCATTTGGGTCAGCAGAAGCTTGACTCATTGTTTCTTTTTGAATGTCATCTATCACATAATGTTCTTCGAAAGTAATACTTTTCATTTTAAATCCTCCATCATAGTGCGTTTTTATTTATATAGTGGGAATACTACTCATTAATTATTGGAAATTACCAAGGCATTTTGCCGTCACCATTAATGAACGTACCTGTTGGTCCATCAGCATCAATTGTTGCTAATTCTACAATAGGTTTGATGCCTTCAGTTGCTGGTTTAGAATTATTGCTAAAGTCACCAACTAAGTCTGTATTTGTAGAACCTGGATCTGCAGCATTGATTTGCATTTGAGGTAAACCTTTAGCGTATTGAACTGTTAGCATAGTGACAGCTGATTTAGAAGAACAATAAGCTAATGAATTAACATGAAATTCTTCTGACTCAGGATTTGTTACCATACCAAATGAACCTAAACCACTTGTTACATTAACAACGACAGGTTGTTCTGATTGTTCTAGTAATGGAATGAATGTGTTCATCATTCTTACAATACCGTATACGTTTGTTTGATAGACTTTATCCATGTCTTCAACAGTAATATCTGCAGGTTTTGCAAATTGTCCTGAGATACCAGCATTGTTAACAAGTACATCTAAGCGACCTTCTTGATCTTTAATGTAGTTGAAAGCATGTTGTACAGATGTCTCATCAGTAACGTCTAATTGTACACTTTGTGCACCAATTTCTTTAGCTGCTTCTTGTCCACGTGATTCATTTCTAGAACCAATGTAGACTTTATGTCCTTCGTTGATGAGTGCTTTGGCAGTTTCGAAGCCTAAGCCTTTATTGCCACCTGTAATTAATGTAATTTTAGTCATGATATTACTCCTCTTTATCAAAATATAGTTTGATTATATAATCTCTGATTGTTTCATTTGATAGTCCGCGTTCGTCTTTTTGTAATTCGAAAGATTTAGTAGATAATGATTTCAAGAACATATCTACTTTGAAAGTTGTCCATGTTGTACTTTTATTATTGCCAAGAATTTCACTATAAAACTTAAATAACCGTAAATAAATATCACTATGGTAAAAGTCATTTTTATCTGTTGTTTCTTCAATACAGTGAAGTAAGTCACTGTTAGTGGTTTTGAAATTTAAAAAGATATCAAGCGACTTTGCCATGACTACTTTAGTATCGTGATGTTTTTCTTTCACTTCGTACATTTGGTTGATAATGTCAGTAAAGTCATGTTCGATAATCGTCGCACACAAGGCGCTCTTATCATTAAAATGACGATACAAAGTTCCCATTCCAATATTTAATTCTTTTGCGATGCGATTCATACTCACTTGTTGAACACCAAGTTGGTTAAAGAGTTCAATCGCTTTATTCTCAATGCGCTGCCGGTTCTCGAGGGCGTCTCGTCGCAAATACATCACCTTCTTAAAATAAGTTTGTTGACAAACGGACAACTATCCGTTTATTATAAAGCCTATCATATAAAAAGACAAATAGAGTGATATAGATGTTTAAATAAGAAGGATGAGTGATATAAGTGTCATTAAATAAAGAGCAAAGACAAATCACAGCTAAAGAACTACAAGAGCATTTTGACGAAACAACGTTAAGTTTAAAAAATATAGCAGACGAATTGAACATTTCAATCAATGATGTGTCACATGTATTACAAATGAAAGCGCCGAATAAATTATTTGGAAATCATTTGCAACAATTTATACATTTAGTTTGGGACGTTCGAGACCTAATGAATGAAAATATCTGGCATACTGGTAAATCACCAAAAGAATATACATATTTAAAAGGTGAAAAGGAAGATTATTGGTTTTTACAACAGTAATGAAGGAGAGAATATCAATGAAAAGCATTTTAGTAATCGGTTCTACAGGTAAACAAGGTAATGCCGTAGTTAAGCAACTTTTATCAGATGGATGGCATGTACGTGCACTAACACGTAATAAGAATAATGAAAAGTTAACGTCTATTGATAGTGACAAACTTGAAATTGTAGAAGGTGACTTAAGCGATCAACAAAGTTTAGAACAAGCAATGCAAGGACAATACGGGTTGTACAGTGTTCAACCTATTGTTAAAGATGATATTGCTGAAGAATTAAGACAAGGAAAAATGATTATTCAACTTGCTGAAAAGCAAAACATTGAATTTGTGGTTTATAGTACAGCTGGTGGTGTAAATAGAGATAGAAAAGGACCACACTTTGAAGCCTTAGCAGATATTGAAAATACACTTAAAGCGTCATCATTGAATTTTGCAATTATCAAACCTTCATTCTTTATGGATAACTTCCTTAGAATAGCTAAAAAAGAAAATCAACAAATTGTAATACCTGAATTTATTAGTCCAGATGTTAAATTTGCGATGATTTCTTCAATTGATATTGCTAGAATTGCTGCAAATTTATTTAAAGACCCTGAACAATATAATCATCAAGCGATTGAAATTGCTTCAGATGAGTTAACACTTAATGAAGTCGTTAAAACATTTGCTACTGTTACTGGCATGCCAACAGAAATTAAAGGTGAATTTGTAAGTGGTACAGCCGAAAGAAGTTGGCTAGAAGAAAAAGGGTATGTTGTCGATTTTGATTTAATGAATCAAATTAATCCAGATAAACTATCATTAGCCCAATGGATTGAGAAAGTACAATTTTAGTAATGGTCTATGTTAATAAGGAGAGATAGTTATGATTCAGTCGATGTGGTTTAATTTACATGTTAAAGATTTAAAAAGAAGTGAGCAGTTTTACCAATCTTTAGGATTTGAAATTAATCATAATCCTGACATGCTTGACAAAATGGTAGGAATTAAAATAGGATCGACCATTGTCATCTTAATTGAAAATAAACATTTTGAAGCGGTCACTCAGGATAAAGTTCATGCAAATGCTAATGAAACGATTATTTCTCTAGGTGTAAAGACGAATGAAGAAGTTGATCAACTTGTTAAACAAGTTGAAGCGTCAGGCGGTCATATTTTAGAACAACCGACAGTTAAACAAGGCTATTATGGTGCTATGTTTGCTGATCCAGACGGACATAAATTTAACTTTTTAGTTTGTTAAATACAATAAGGCACTCAGTTTCCAAGTTTGGATGCTGAGTGCCTTTTAATTTGGATTTAAGATCAACTTAAATATTTCCATATTCTTTTCTCAAATCATAAACTTTTTCTGGTGTAACATCTTGGCCAAGTGGATCAACAACTTTCATAGTAGAAAATGTATGAAGTACTTGTCCTCGTATCATTTTTAAATAGTCTTGTCTGAGTGCTTGTTGTTCTTGTTTTTCTTCTACACTCAATGTTTGTACTTTTTCTTTATTTGCTAATTCGTTAATTCTGTCTAAAATTTGCATCATCGCAACCTCCAATTTATATTTCCAACAAATATTTACTAAGCAACACTTGTTGTATAAACATAATATACTCACATATGCATGATATAGCAATAGACATGCTCAATTCGTATGTTGTCTATGCAACATATTGATCAGTTTGTTGTATAAATAAAAAATATGACCCTATGCATCATTATTTTATTAATGTACATAGGGTCATCATTTGTTTTAGATAATAAAATGTTGAAATCTTTATAGGTGCGCGATGTGATGAATTAAGAATGGAAGATTTTTGTCTATAAAGTTTTCAGCTGTATCATGACTTGTAGAAAGCCAATGATTACACAGACCACTCATACCTGCCGCAAGAAAACTAGCACTACTTACCAAGATGTCTCTATCAATATCTGAATAACTATTTTCTAACATGATAGAAAAGATATCCTCTAATTCGTTATTAATTCTCTTGTGCGCTTGTTCACAAAATACATCTTGGTTCATTTCACAAGATGCTTGTACTTGTTCCATATATTGAGTCATTGTGATGAATATATTTTTTAAGACGATTTCATTGATAATATTTGAAATGTTGAGTGTGTCATTTAAATCTTTAAGAATAGTGACATCTAAAGAATAATCGAGTATGTCGTATTTATCTGTGAAATGTGCATAGAACGTAGCTCTATTAACAGTTGCTTCATCAGTAATATTCTTGACTGTTAATTGGCTTAACTTCTTTTCTTTTGATACTTTTTGAAATGCGTCAACAAGTAGTTGTTTTGTTCGTGTGACACGGGGATCAATTTTGTCAGTCAATTATGTTTGCACCTACCTAACAAGTGTTGTTTATCTTAATATAAATTATCTTGCTAAATGTCATATATGTCAAAAATAGTGTCTATGAACTAATTTAATAGTGATTGTAAATTTAAATTATGGGTAAATATAGTTTTATAGAAAGTGAATTTACTTTCAAACAAAGTTTGTAATCTTTTTAGGGGAGAAACTGTTAAAGAAACAGAACGGGGAGACGGATATGGCAGATAAACTGCAACGTGAATTAAGCAATAGACACATACAATTAATTGCTATTGGTGGTGCTATTGGTACAGGATTGTTTTTAGGCGCAGGTGAATCAATTCATCTGGCAGGACCATCGATATTGTTGACTTATATTATAGTAGGTTTTGTATTATTTATGTTTATGAGAGCAATGGGGGAAATGTTGTTATCTAACCTTGGATTCAAATCATTTGCAGATATCGCTCATAAACATATAGGGCCATTAGCAGGCTTTGTGGTTGGATGGACTTATTGGTTAACGTGGATTATTTCAGGAATGGCAGAAATTACGGCAGTTGCTAAATACATAGAATATTGGTATCCAGCAATGCCTAATTGGTTAACAGCTTTATTTACATTGTTAGTATTAATGACACTCAATTTATTTAGTGCAAAGTTATTTGGAGAATTAGAATTTTGGTTTGCGATTATAAAGGTATTAACAATACTAGCTTTAATAATTGTGGGTATTATTATGATTGTCTTTGCAATGAAGACACCTTATGGCACTGCTAGCGTATCTCAAATATGGAGTCATGGTGGTATATTCCCGCATGGTGCTTCAGGATTTTTCATGTCCTTCCAAATGGCCATTTTTTCATTTATAGGAATTGAATTAATTGGTATTACTGCAGGAGAAACTAAAAATCCTCATAAAACGATACCTCAAGCGATTAATAATGTACCATATCGCATTTTGATATTTTACATTGGATCACTTGCAGTCATCATGGCAGCAGTGCCTTGGAATCAATTAAATCCTTCAGATAGTCCTTATGTGAAATTGTTTGGTTTAATCGGCATTCCATTTGCAGCAGGTTTAATCAACTTTGTAGTGTTAACTGCTGCGGCATCCGCTTGTAACAGCGGTGTGTTTGCCAATAGTAGAACGATGTTTGGTTTATCTCAACGTAAACAAGCACCGCCTATTCTTGGTAAAACTAACCGCAATGGCGTTCCATATTATGCGATATTAGTGACATGTGCACTATTAAGTATTTCTGTGATACTAAATGCCATCTTTAAAGATGCGACTCAAGTGTTTGTATATATTACGACAGTATCAACAGTTTTAAATATAGTGATTTGGTCTATCATTATGATTGCTTATTTAGGATATTTAAAACATAATCCCGAACTTCATAAAGCAAGTCAATATAAAATGCCAGGTGGTAAATGGATGGCATATGCTATTGTACTATTCTTTATATTTATCTTTGTGGTATTACTGATTAATCCAAGTACGAGACTTGCAGTAATCATTGCACCCTTCTGGATGGGGATTTTAGGATTAATGTATTTAAGATATAAAAAAGAATCTAGAAAAGCAGAGATTCCAGATGAATAGATCCATTTGCATCGCCAACAAGAAAGCTTTGTTAGCGGTGCTTTTTAAATAGCAGTCGTGTTAAAAGAAAATTTGTAAAATTAATGACTTTACAAATATATTTATCTGAAAATTCTAATAATGTGATATACTATTCTCCATAGTCTTAATTGGCCCAACTTTACACAACAAATGATTGCATCAACGAATTACCAACACACCTTAGATTTCATCATGTGTATAGTTAGTTCAATTAAGGCTATTTATTTATGTTTGATTTATCGTATTTAGATATTGGAGGCGCTAGAAATGACAACATTGAGTAAAATTGGACCGAAAGAATTTATTTTTAGAGTGCTATCTGGTGTAGCAGTTGGTATTGTCGCAGGATTAGTACCCAACGCGATATTAGGGGAGATATTTAAATATTTAATGCAGTTTCATCCCATTTTTAAAACATTACTAGGTGTTGTTCAAGCAATTCAATTTACGGTTCCGGCACTTGTTGGTGCTTTGATAGCATTGAAATTTAATCTGACACCTTTAGCGATGGCAGTAGTTGCAAGTGCTTCGTATGTTGGTAGTGGTGCTGCACAATTTAAAAATGGCACATGGGTTATAGCTGGAATTGGGGATTTAATTAATACAATGATTACAGCATCGATTGCCGTATTATTGATTTTATTAATAGAACATCGCGTAGGAAGTATGGCTTTAATTGTATATCCAACTATTGTAGGTGGTATTTCAGCGACTATAGGTGTGTTGATACTTCCATACGTACATATGATTACTACTGGTATTGGTAATATGATCAATAGTTTTACAGAGTTACAACCTGTTTTAATGAGTATGCTTATTTCGATGGTATTTAGCTTTATTATCATATCGCCACTATCAACTGTTGCCATTGCGATTGCAATTGGTATTTCCGGTATTGCAGCTGGTTCAGCTTCAATCGGTATAGCAGCTACAGAAGCGGTGTTGTTAATTGGTACGAGCCAAGTTAATAGAGCAGGTGTACCAATCTCAATCTTCTTTGGTGGAGTTAAAATGATGATGCCTAATATGGTTCGCTATCCTATTATCATGTTGCCTATATTGATTACAGCTGCAGTTTCAGGCATTGCATCCGGCATTGTCGGTATCGCAGGTACAAAAGAATCTGCAGGATTTGGTTTTATAGGAATGGTAGGACCAATTAATGCATTTAAATTTATGGGTATTGACTCAGCTTGGTTGAGTTTATTATTGATTATCATCGCATTCTTCATTGTGCCTTTCTTCGTTGCATGGATTTTAGATATTCTTCTAAGAAAGGTCTTTAAAATATATACGAACGATATTTTTAAATTTTTAGCGTAAAGCTAAATAGAATATAGACGTCTTACATATAAGTGAGGCGTCTATATTTTATTATGCTATACTTTATTAAAATCGCTATCTATAAAGGGTGGGTAAGATGAATAAAAAGATAGAACAATTAAAACTAAAAGCGGCAAGTTTAACACGACAAACACATGATTTAGGTATACCGGTCATGATCGTGTTTGAAGGTGTACCTGCCTCAGGTAAGACGCGCTTGTCCAATGAACTATTACTTACGTTTGATGCGAAATACACACAATTTATATCAACAAAAACACCGGATGCCGAAGACTTAAGATATCAATTTTTACAAAAATATTGGAATACACTGCCTCAAAAAGGAAATATCAATATCTATTTTAGAAGTTGGTATTCTCACTTTTTGGATTATAAACAAAATAATATTAAGCAAGATTATTATAAAAACGATGATAAACTCGTGAATCAAATCAAACATTTTGAAGAGATGCTTCAGAATGATAGTTATGAGCTAATTAAATTCTATATTGAAGTCAGTGAAGAAAAACGACAAGAGCATATTCAACAAACCAAAGATAATCCATTAATGAGTTGGAAAGTACAAGAGTATGAACAAATCATACCTAAAGATATCTATTTGAAAGAAATGAGAAAGTTCACGCATTCTGATAAACAATGGGAAGTTATTGACTATACACAACGAGAAGTTGCATTTGAAAAGATGTATAAACATATTATAGAAAGATTAGAACAAGCTATCCAAAAATCAAATCAATCAAAAGGTAATAAAGACGGGGCATTTACTAAAGATTTTTCAACTACTAAATTTGATGTAACATTAGATGAAGTATCTAAAAAAGAATATAAAGAACTGATAGAACCTTTACAAAAACGGATGAGGGAAATTCAATTTGCATTATATGAACGAAAAATTCCGCTTATCTTAACATTTGAAGGCATGGATGCAGCGGGTAAAGGTGGTAATATCAAACGTATTCGTGAGAAATTAGATCCAACCGGTTATGAAGTGAATGGTATAAGTGCGCCGACAGACGTTGAACTGGCACATCACTACCTTTGGCGTTTTGCGAAAGAAATGCCAAAAAGCGGGCACATTGAAATATTTGATCGTAGTTGGTATGGCAGAGTGTTAGTAGAAAGAGTAGAAGGATTTGCAAATAAAGATGAGTGGCAACGTGCTTATGATGAAATCAATCATTTTGAAAAAATGTGGACAGATGAAGGAGCAATATTATTAAAATTCTTCTTATGTTTAGACAAAGAAGAACAACTTAAACGATTTAAAGATAGAGAACAAGATATAAATAAGCAATGGAAAATCACAGATGAAGATTGGCGCAATCGTGAAAAATGGGATTTATACTTAGAAGCAAGTCACGATATGATAGAAAAAACAGATACAATATATGCACCTTGGCTTATAGTTCCAGCCGATCATAAAAAGACAGCAAGGATTGAAGTTTTAAAATATATCATTAGACAGTGTGAGAAGGTATTATGGGGTGTCAAAGATTATTAGCATCTTGAATATATCTTAAATAGTAAAAATTAAAGGTGGTTATATATCAAATTATTGTCAAAAATTTGAATATATCCATCTTTTTTCGTGTATTTAGATCTTTTTAAAATTTTTAGAACTATTACAATTATGTAACTACATTGCAATCTGTAATATTACGATGAATGTAAAAGTTGAGTAAAACTTAAAGGAATTCAATGTAATATAAGGCTTTATGATGAAAAATTAAACCAAATAATGCAAAAATTAATGTTACAAGGACGTCAGTAATATTTCAAAGTTACAAAACTTGATTTTGTTTGTAATGTTTTGTAAGGAACGTGTAATATACAAAGTGGATTTTTGTGGTATAGTGAATACCGTCGAAAGTTAAACAAAAACATTTTCAATATTGCACAACGAAATTTAATACTTTAAAACATATAAAAAACAAAAAACTTTTTGGAGGATTTTTCAATTATGAAGAAGACATTTATCGCATCAACTTTAGCATTAACATTAGGCGCAGCAGGTTACGCAGTATCAGGACACGAAGCACACGCTTCAGAAACTACTAACGTAGATCAAGCACACTTAGTAGACTTAGCTCATAACCACCCAGAACAATTAAACGCTGCACCAGTTCAAGAAGGCGCTTATGACATTCACTTTGTAAGTGGTGGATTCGAATATAACTTCACTTCAGATGGTACTAACTTCTCTTGGAACTACCAAGAAGTTGGTTCTACTTCAGCTCAAACATCAAACACTGCTGTTCAATCAGCTGACTACATAACTTCTTACAATCAAGAAGCTGGTACTCAATCAGTAAGCTCTAACCAACAATCAAGCAAAACTAATGTAGAAGCTGTTTCAGCTCCAACTACATCAAACAATGGTTCAAGCCACAACTACAGCACAACAACTACATCTGCTAGTAGTAGCTCATTAACTTTAGGTAACGGCAACACTCCAGGTTCAACTGGTTCATATGCTGCACAAGAAATGGCTAAACGTACTGGTGTATCAGCTTCAACTTGGGAATACATTATTGCACGTGAATCAAATGGTCAAGCAAATGCACGTAACGCTTCAGGAGCATCAGGTTTATTCCAAACAATGCCAGGATGGGGTTCAACTGCAAGTGTAAGTGATCAAATCAATGCAGCTGAAAAAGCATATAAAGCACAAGGTATGTCAGCTTGGGGAATGTAATCTACAATTAGATTATATTAAAATAACAATAGTTAATTCATCACATTACGATAACATAATATCGTAATGTGTTTTTTTGTATAAATTAAATTTGTAAACAAACGCTATTGGAAAGGTGAGAATAAAGAGGAATAGCAACTCTTAACCCAATGAATGAATGTATTACTTATTAATACTATATAATGGAAGAAACTAGTTTACTTTGGAAATACATTGTAAAATCAAACTTAAAAAATACATAATTTAAAAAATATCAAGCTCTTTATGTAAGCGCTTTTATTCAGACAAATTACACTAAGATTACACCGTGTTTTATAATGAATGAACTTATTTGTCAACTCAAGACTGTCATAAATACTTTTATACTTATTAAATTAAAGATGTCTATTATATTGAGATTACAATATACAAAGAAAAATGTAATACTTTGTAAATGCAGTGTTATTTGCAGTGGGAATTTTTGTGTTATAGTTGCAATTGTCAATCGATAGAAGCTTAACGCAAACATCTTAAGAAACAATTTAAACTAAATTTTTGAAATTAATAACAAAGTTGAAAATATAAAAATTACTCGGAGGTATTATATTTATGAAAAAAGCAATTGTAGCATCATCATTAGCAGTAGCATTAGGAGTAACAGGTTATTCAGCAGGTCATGGTCATGAAGCTCATGCATCTGAACAAAATGTTAATCAAGCACATTTAGCAGACTTAGCTCAAAATCATCCGGAACAATTAAATGAAAGTCCAGTTCAAGAAGGATCTTATGACATTCATTTCACATATAATGGTTTCAATTATAACTTTACTTCAGATGGTACAAACTGGAGTTGGGATTATAAAGCCGTAGGGGAAACATCTAATCAAGGTAATACAGAATCAGCTCAAACAACATCAACACAATCTACTGATTACAGTCAATCATATAATCAACAAGGTTCACAACAACAAGCAGTTGCATCAAACACGCAATCTGATAACGCTAACGTAGAAGCAGTATCTGCACCATCAAATTCAACACAATCTACTTCTAATAGTTCACAAGCTTCAGGTTCTAGTCAGTCAACTGCTAGCCAAGGTACAAGCTCAACAAAATTAGGTAATGGTAATACTCCAGGTGCAACTGGTTCAAGCGCAGCACAAGAAATGGAAAAACGTACTGGTGTATCAGCTTCAACTTGGGAACACATCATTGCGCGTGAATCTAACGGTCAATCAAATGCACAAAATCCATCAGGAGCGTCAGGTTTATTCCAAACAATGCCAGGATGGGGTTCAACTGCAAGTGTAAGTGACCAAATTGATGCAGCTGAAAAAGCATACAAAGCACAAGGTATGTCAGCTTGGGGAATGTAATTAATATATTGAATTAAAATTTAAAATTTGTTATATTTAAATAGAACATTTTTAATGTTCATTCCAAAAGTGATTTTTAACTATTTACACAAGGCGACATATTATATATGTCGTCTTTTTTTAATCAATAAATAAGGTTGAAAAAATATTTCTTTAAATCTTCTGTGATATAAATTTATTTTTGAATTTATATTTATATAATTACAAAAAGAACAGTAACGTTATCAGTAAGTTAGAAAAATTGAGTGATCAAGAAATCAAATTGAGAACTTCCCCCCAAAATTTAATAGTAATAGTGATAAATTTTGTAGTTAATGCTTTATTATTGAGTATATATGCAGATATGATCAGGAGAGTCTAATAAAGAAAGGAATCATTTGTATTCAAAAAAGGATATAGTAGGCGTATTTTGTGAAATAAGTAGAGAATTGTGAATTAATATGTGCTTTGTATAAAAATTGATGAATATTTGTCTAATGAAGTTAAAAACTCATATAAAAGGCTGATTTTGTAAAATACAAAATCAGCCTTCTTGTTACATTCCTATGATTGGTAACTTAAATGGTTAATTATATCGACATTTAAATCTATTATAAATTACTTATTAAGTGAATATTTTCTTTGCTTGGTTGTAGTAGTTGATTCTATCATTTAAACCATTAGTACCACCATTGACTACACGAGTAACGTCTTGAACGCTTCCTCCATTATCAACTATTTTATTTATATTTTTATTATTCCAGAACCAAGCAGCACTTGACCATGGATATTTATTGGCTACATACTCTACACCTTTGTTTACAATATCTGGATCTTTCATAGCTTTAGAAAATGCTGTATAGTTACTTCTACCAGTTAATTGAATATATCCTCCACCTTTGAATTTTTTACCATCGCCAGGTTTTGTATTTCCTAAATCAGTTCTGCCTTCATAAGCACTACCGTCAGCAATTTCGGTCGGATATAATCCTTTCATTGACTCTTGGGCAACTTGAGCCATAAAGTGTTGTATTCTTTTAGGAGTGTTGATATTGAATTTATTCAAAGCATTATTTAAGTCTTTGATTACTGAGTCTTTTAGCCCGTTTGTATTCCATCCAAATTTTTTCATTTGATCTTTAGTAACTAAAGTTTTTGAATTATTATCAGAAGGTTTAGTTGGATTAGTTGGTTTAGTTGGATTAGTTGGTTTAGATGGTTTGCTTGGTTTGGTAGCAGAATTATCAGGAACTTTGATTGTCTGACCAGCTTGAATGTAATCTGGATTTTTAATGTTATTTATTTTTTGTAAATGGGCTGAAGTTGTTTTGAATTTTTGAGCTATTCCACCTAAATATTCTCCATTTTTAATCACATAGTTCTTAGTTTTTTCAGACTTAGCTTTGCTTTCTAAATTAACCATTCTATTTCGAGTAGTATTTTCTCTTGGTGTAGCAAAAGCTTTATATTTATCATTTTTATTCATTAAATCTTTTAAAAGTATACTTTGAATTTCTTTACTATCCATTCTATCCCAGTTGTCATTAATGTATTTAGCGACGTCGTCATCTACTTCATTTTTTTTGAAGTACTTGTTTACAGCGTCTTTGTTTTCTTTGAGGTCAGTATCTTTTGTAAGAATAGAATCATTAGATAAAGCTTTAGCATTGCTTGAATTAACTTTAGATTGAGTAGGTTTAACGTTGTCTTTGTTGTCATCAGATTGAATAGGTTTAACGTTATCCTTGTTGTCATCAGATTGAGAAGGTTTAACGTTGTCTTTGTTGTCATCAGATTGAATAGGTTTAACGTTATCCTTGTTGTCATCAGATTGAGTAGGTTTAACGTTGTCTTTGTTGTCATCAGATTGAATAGGTTTAACGTTATCCTTGTTGTCATCAGATTGAGTAGGTTTAACGTTGTCTTTGTTGTCATCAGATTGAGAAGGTTTAACGTTGTCTTTGTTGTCATCAGATTGAATAGGTTTAACGTTATCCTTGTTGTCATCAGATTGAGAAGGTTTAACGTTGTCTTTGTTGTCATCAGATTGAATAGGTTTAACGTTATCCTTGTTGTCATCAGATTGAGTAGGTTTAACGTTGTCTTTGTTGTCATCAGATTGAGAAGGTTTAACGTTGTCTTTGTTGTCATCAGATTGAGCAGGTTTAACGTTGTCTTTGTTGTCATCAGATTGAGTAGGTTTAACGTTGTCTTTGTTGTCAACAGATTGAGAAGGTTTAACGTTGTCTTTGTTGTCATCAGATTGAGCAGGTTTAACGTTATCCTTGTTATCATCAGATTGAGCAGGTTTAACGTTATCCTTGTTATCATCAGATTGAGCAGGTTTAACGTTGTCTTTGTTGTCATCAGATTGAGTAGGTTTAACGTTGTCTTTGTTGTCAACAGATTGAGAAGGTTTAACGTTGTCTTTGTTGTCATCAGATTGAGCAGGTTTAACGTTATCCTTGTTATCATCAGATTGAGCAGGTTTAACGTTATCCTTGTTGTCAACAGATTGAGCAGGTTTAACGTTGTCCTTGTTGTCAACAGATTGAGAAGGTTTAACGTTGTCTTTGTTGTCAACAGATTGAGAAGGTTTAACGTTGTCCTTGTTGTCATCAGATTGAGCAGTATTCATGTTATCTTTACTGTCATTAGACTCAACAGTTTCAACATTGTCTTTATTAGATTGTTGGAAATTAGTATTTTCTGAATTCACCTGGTTACTTTGGCTAGAATCTGACTTAGTAGCTTCTATATTATTATTCGAAAGATCAGAATTTTCAGTATGTACTGTTTTTTCTTGATTTATATTTTCATTAGAAGTATTTTCTGAAGCATGAGCTTCGTGGTTAATACCTGAAAATAGTAAACTACCTACAACTATTGAAGCCGCACCAATACTAAACTTTCTAATTGAAAACCTGTTAGTAATGTTTAAAAAATTCTTCATTCTAAAAACTCCTTTTAAAATTATTTTGTTGCATAAGCATTGTTTCATAAAGTTTTTAAAAAAAACAATTAATTTTTTGATATTTTTTTGTAAATAGATAAAACATAATGAATAAGTAAGTTTTTAAAAGTTATTTAAAAAGCTTTGAAATAGGTATTTATAAAGTTTTAAAACCATTTTAAGGTTTTAAAAAAATAACTTTGATTATAAAAAATAATTCTCGTTAGAACATGAATATGAATTTATTTTTAATTTTTTTATTGACGCTTTTATATGCTAAGCGTATGTTAACTTTAATTTGAATTTGTAAAATTTATGAAAAATTATATTAATGTCATTTTTCTTATGATATGATGAGTTTTATGAAGATAAATAAAAAAACGGAGTGTTATACATATGGAAGGAAATGAATATAAGCGTTTAGACAAGTTTCACAAACCACATTATTTACCAGGACTAGACGGTTTGAGAGCGCTTGCTGTATTAGGAATTATAATTTATCATTTGAATTCTAAATGGTTAAGTGGTGGTTTTTTAGGCGTTGATACATTTTTTGTAATTTCTGGTTATTTAATCACGAGTTTATTACTTGTCGAATTTTATCGTGACAAATCAATCGATTTAATTAATTTCTGGCTTAGAAGAATTAAAAGGTTAATACCTGCGGTGTTTTTTTTAGTTGCTGTTGTATTAATATTTACATTACTTTTTAAGCCAGAATTAATTATTAGCATAAAACATGATGCAATTGCAGCTATATTTTATGTTTCGAATTGGTGGTATATTTATCAGGATGTAGATTATTTCAATCAATTTGCTGTAGCACCCTTAAAACATTTGTGGTCATTAGCTATTGAAGAACAATTTTATATCTTTTTCCCGGTTATTATATTATTCTTATTAAAGAAATTTAAACCTAAAACAATTACAATAATACTTATCGTTACTTCTTTATTATCATTATTAGCAATGTTTGTTATACATAGTGTTACAGGAGATAATTCTAGAGTGTACTTTGGTACAGATACTAGACTTCAAACATTGCTATTAGGATGTATTCTTGCTTTTATTTGGCCGCCTTTTGTTCTTAAAAAAGAAATTTCTAGAGCGGAAAAAGTAAGCATAAATTCAGTAGGTATCATTGGACTACTGATTCTTATATATTTAATGATTACAGTTGGTGATCAGGATAAATGGATTTATAATGGTGGTTTTTATGCTATTTCATTTATAACATTATTCGTTATTGCGAGTGTCGTTCATCCTGCGAGTTTTCTGAAACATGAATGAGCTTCAAACCATTTATCTATATTGGTAAAAGATCGTATAGTTTATATTTATGGCATTTTCCAATTATAGTATTTATGAATAGCTATTATGTACAGGGACAAATTCCTTGGTATGTTTATATTATTGAAGTAGTTGCTATGTTTGTGATGGCAGAGATTTCATATAAATTTATTGAAACACCAATAAGAAAAAATGGCTTCAAGGCCTTTACTATAATGCCTTTAAAATTTGTAAAATTTGGTAGAACATTATTAGTAGTTTTATTGTTATTGCCATCTTTATTTATTTTATTTGGTTCATACGATAGTTTAGGAAAAGAACATGAGAAGAAAGATAAAGAGAAACAAACATCATTTAAGTCAAAAGCACCTAAACATAAACTTGCGAAAAACCAGCAAAAAAATAGTGGTAAGGCCTTTAATCCGAAAGAAGCTTCTCCATTATTGCTGGGTGACTCAGTAATGGTAGATATAGGTGAAGTATTCAATAAGAAAGTACCTAACGCAAATGTCGACGGAAAAGTTGGTCGTCAACTTATAGAAGGTAAAGAAATTATAGATGAAAAATATCAAGATTATACTAAAAAGGATCAAAGTGTTGTTGTAGAATTAGGTACAAACGGGGAATTTACGAAAGATCAATTAAATCAATTAATTGATAGTTTAGGAGATGCAGATATTTATCTGATTAACGTTCGTGTCCCTAGAGATTATGAAAGTAATAATAATAAATTACTTGCGCAAGCTGAAAAGAAACATAAAAATGTTCATCTCGTTGATTGGTATAAAGCATCAGAAGGTCACCAAGAATACTTTGCATATGATGGTATACATTTAGAATATAGTGGTGTTAAAGCATTATCTAATTTAGTTATTGATAAAATGAAAGAGGTCAATAATAATAAATAGTAAATAACCCCCTTTGAAATGTTATTTATACATTTTAAAGGGGGTTTTTATAATATGACTATAAATGAATTAAATCTAATGCAAAAAGCATGTTTGTTTCAAATGTTAGTGTAGTATTAGAAGGAAATTACAAATTAATAACATTGGACAAAAGAGATAAGTAATTTGTTAGAATTTGTAATGTTCGCTACAAAATAAAAAAGTTGAATATATATTGGAGGGTATTTATCAGATGAAAAAAATCGCTACAGCTACAATCGCAACTGCAGGAATCGCTACTTTCGCTT
>OBUW01000297.1_pt1 | contig 33093 bp, 17 predicted proteins | sample 1475761 | NCBI WGS metagenome assembly OBUW01 (sample SAMEA2579908, study PRJEB22360) | human gut metagenome | biome: human gut; feature: human-associated habitat; material: faeces | place: Denmark | collected 2008/2010
TTTAAATTAAATTGGTAATGCAATCTGTTCTTTATTTGAGTCGAATGCCACGACTATACAACAATTTTACACAACTATTTATCATTAATAAAGACGCTTATTCAAAAATACTTTTATATAATTTTATATATGTTTCTTTTTAACCATCTACAATTTTATACTTGAATATAACATATTTTATATTTAATTGATATTGCTATTTAGTTTGTGCTCAGAATAGACCCGCTATTTCAAACTGAATACTATATTACGTTCCCAAAGATAATCTGTGTTGTTTGCGTAAGAAATTCAGAGGATCCGACCGAACATCACCTTACCATACTATAAATATGGGTGCTCGCCACCTCTACTTACGTAGTTCTATACTTTTACTCTTCATACGACTATCCGCTTTTTCCCCAAATACACATGCCTAAAGGACTTATGCCCTGTCAGGCCTATGACAACATCAATGTAGATAAATAGAAATTGTATCGTTTCTCGAATCATCAAGAAGGTACTAGAAACTCAAATATAGAGCGGAGTCCATCGGAAAAAAAAAATTATTTGATTTCATTCATTCATCCACCACTCCTTATTTATCACAAACTCTTTTTTTTTATCTCTTTTTCTTCTCCTTCTTTACTTATTAGTCAGAAGTAGCTAAATAACAACTTCATCGAAATAATGTCTGCCCAACCATTCAGTGCCGAAAATGCCGATAACTTAGAAGAAATCGAAATGCAATTTGCTGTCAAAGCAGTCCAACAAGCTGAAACTTACTGGTCCTTATTAGAAAAGATTCCTGGATCTAAATTGAAGTTAACCAAACATGATGATGATATATTTAATCAATTACTTGAAGATTTCCCTGAATTTAAAGAACCAAGCAATGTTGCCGTTATTCGTGAAGAAGATATGAAAAGCACCTCAGGTAAAGCTAGATGGAGAGCTTTCTGTGAAAAATTCAATGAAATAGAAGACTACAACTTTGGTACATTGCTCAGGTTGAAAGCCAATGAAGAATATTCACAAGATGGAACCATGTTTGCCGTTAGAATTCAATTTTATGCTATTGAAATTGCTAGAAACAGATATGGTTTGAATGACTGGATTTCTAAGAAAGAATAAAACAAATAGATTAATAGATAATGAACATATATATTGGATAAATGAACTATGTACGTTTCTCTAAAAGTGTAGCCTTATACTTTTTGGTTAGGTATGAAGAAGTTAGAGTATCACACTTTCTTCGTGGCAACTTTACCACCACGAACAACAGCGTTTTGAAGTTGTTGTTTTTTTTCTTAGTACCTGGTCTCGTTAAGGCCAAGTGGCTTGCAAGAATTTGATTTTGGTTCCACGTATTCTCTCGGTTGAATTACCAAGATCAAACAAATTCAAAAATCAAATTTAGAACTAAAAAGAAAAAACAATAATACTCTGACAACGAATCAATCTAACCCCCCTACAATCCAATCATTCGATCTCAATATTATTTAATAGATGATTCATTAATAATGCCACCATTCAAATTGAGAAGTAGAAGCAACAGTAGCAGTAGTTCAAATCCGCAAACTCAATGGTATAATAATAAAAACCAGAACCAACCCTCAATGTCAGAACCGACTTATACGTTACCAGGCGTTATAAACTATCTAACATCTGAATTCACCAAGTTGGAACAATTTAAAATTGTAAACAATTTAGAGCGAAGTGAGATGAAATTCAAAATTAAGGAATTGGAAGGGGAAATTAAAAGTTTAACATTCACAAATAAATTACAAAAGAAGACAATTGAAAGATTGCAGACAGAAAACAAAAAGCTAAGACTGAGACTAAACGAAGAAGAAGTCGAAGAAGTCATTATGACTCCATCACCCGAAGAACTAGCAAAAATGTCCAAGATTGATTTACAGACGATTAAGAGAACAAGAGAGCGGTTGGCTAATTCGATGAAGGAAATTGTAACATTATTAAAACCACCTACTTTAGAACCAAGTATTTCATTGGCAAAAACTAGTAAAAATACGAATGATCTAGAATCTTTATTGGATAAACCTGAGATCAACAAGGCAGACGACTTTAATTTCAATGTTAAACCATATAGTTTTGAAAGCAAGGATTATGAATCACCAGTTAGAAACCCAAGTTCCCTAATTTCCCAGTATTTCAACAGTAATACCGACCTTAAGGAGATTTCTAAAGAAAAGAAAAAGGCTGAAATGGAAAACGACAGTATCGTTGATGATGACGAGATCTTAGACGCAGAATTAGAAGATGTTTTGGAAAAAGCCATTTCAGAAACAAGTGATTCGGCAACAATTGTACTCAATGATGACGATGATCCTCTTGCTGATTTGAATGATGATGATTTTTCACTTGATGATAGCCCACAAGAGAGAAGTCAAATCAATAATAACAACAATAATAATAATAATGATGATGATCTTGATTTTGAAGATAAGCTATCGTCATTCCCACTGTTAGTATCTCCACTGTTAGTACTTCCACTGTTAGTACCTCCTCCGTTAAAATCCCCACAGTTACAACCCCCACAGTTAGAACCCCCAGTGTTAGAGCCCCAAGTTTCAAGCTCAATCTCAAGTTCAAGTAAGAAAAATAAAGAGGAAGAAGGTGGCTATGACCATTTAGACGTGTACTATCATGATCCAAACACAATTTATTTGAGGTCCATGAAAGATACAACCAAAAAGGAAGTTAAATTGGACATGCTTTTGGATGGCAAACTTGCTTCGACGCAAAAATTTGAAATGGAAACATCAGCGCAAGATATTGCTGATATACTCCCTATAGATGTACCTGATACACTTTTAATAGTTAAAAAGAATGGTGATGTCAAAAGTATGGTATTTGAACTAGGTAATGGCAAAGAACACACCATAATGTCTGTCAAGTCAGACTTCAAGGACATTGAATCATGTGGATTAACTGAGTTCACAGTAAAGATGGATGATACATACAAATATTATGGATTGTGTATTTCAGGGAAGTCTTCCTCGAATCGAAAATTCCTACTGAAGATATATGAGTTAAGTTATGATTTGTCGAATCGAGCAGTCACATCTAAGGAAATAGGCAGTTACAATAAAAAGTTTTTAACAAAAGGCAAACCAGCAGATGAAGTACACTTTGCTGGATGGATCAATAATGCTAAAGTTGACTCTTTGGTGGACATTCTTGAAGCTGATAAAGATCCAAAAAGCAGCATATCGGGTGATGATTTGACTCTTTTGCCATATGAGGTATTATACGATGTTGATGGAAAGACAATCAAATTGAATATAGTTCTGAAGCAAGTTTTGGAAATTTTAGCTTAGGTATTTTTAATTAATTAATATAATTGGTTTTTGGCATTGTTTTGTGTGCTTGTGCATACTCTTCTCCTTATACTATTAGATTTACTAATAAACAATACTACATCAAACATGTTTATAGGTGTTTGTTATACTAATTTATTATTGGAAAACTACCAAATATAATATAAATATATGTGACATTGCGCTAAGGTACTCAATTTGGTGGCACATTCTCATTTACACGACTTGTATGTAGTTTCTTATTTTTGGAACATTATCTCAATAACTAGGAATAAACAGGGCTCTGATCAGTCCTTATAAAAAGAAAGAATGTTGTTTCTTTTGATATATCAAGCTCAACTTAGTTCTACTTAACAGATGCAAATCAAATGTTTGTTTTCCTTGCTTTGATCACTTTGACTACTTGTCTACAAATACCTCTCAATCCAACAATTGACGATTTCTATAATCCACCAAAAGATCTCGAAACAAGCCAATTGGGTGATGTTTTAAAATGGAGGAAAATGCCATTCCCGGTAACTAGCATGTTTGTAAATCTTCCAATTTCTAATGCATGGCAAATATCAGTTAGATCGCAAGATACATTAAACAATTCTCTTGCTATTGTTGCAACAATTTTAGAACCTCCTAATGGTGATAAAAACAAGTTGATATCTCATCAAGCTTTTGAAAACTCGCCATTATTACTGTGTTCCCCATCATATTCCATGCAAGTTCCATCATTCGAGACATTTCAGATTCAAGCAGATTTGATTTTTATTTCTGGTTTACTAAGCCAAGGTTGGTATGTGGTGGTACCAGATTATGAAGGACCAAATTCAGTTTTCCCTGTGGGACGACAATCTGCTTATTCTGTATTGGATAGTATAAGAGGCACAATCAAGTTCCTCAATTCAACTGGAAACTCAACTGTGAAAACAGCATTATTGGGGTATTCATATGGTGCAGTTGCTTCTCTTTGGGCATCAATTGTACAGCCCAACTATGCTCCAGAGCTTGAATTGGTGGGAGCAGCCGTTGGATGCACTATACCTAATATCACCGCATTTATTGAAAAAGTAGATGAAGGTCCATATTCAGGACTAATTGTTAATATATTCAATGGACTAGCAAATGAGTATCGCCATTTCAGGGACAGATTGATACATTTTGGTGCATTACAACCACTTGGATGTTTATTTCCCATTTGCAGAAAATTCTTTTTCCAAAAAATGATTGGTGGAGTATATGATGCCCAAGTGTTGACCGATGAAACTATAAAGGAAACCATTGAAATAAATAATCTTCTTTCAACTCGAGCGGTTCCACAAATTCCTGTATTTTTGTTTCATTCAAAATTCAATGAAATGTCACCGTTTTTAGAAATTTTGAAATTGGAAAAGCTTTGGTGCTCACAGTTAGGGGTTAATCTAGAGATAGTAGAAGATATGAGTTATAATCATATGGTTGAAGCCTTTTCTGGTATGCCAGCAGCAATCACTTGGATTGAAAAGAGGTGGAATAATTCAACCTTGGGAGGATGTAAACATGTTCACCGGTTGTCAAATTTTGAATATCCTGGCATAGCACCATTTCTCAGTCAGTACTTCCGTTCGTCTTTACAAATGGTGTTAAATAATAATCGTTATTTCAACAATACTACAAGATAGTTGTTAAAGTTCTAATTAATTCATTTCATCTATAAATTACGTAACATCGTATAAACGCCGCTTGTTTGTAAACCCCTTTTTTATTTTTTTTTATTTTTGATAATCTGGTATGTAACTGGGAGTAGGATTATCATTGCTTCCTGAATAAAATACAAGCGGATCAGTAAGAAAGGCGTCCAATGAGCCATTTGATTCCACTTCGGAAATGTAGCCGCCCAGTTGGGCACTGCTGAAGAAAATATCTATTTCCATTTTAGTTAATGCTTCTTTTATTCTATCATATTCTCGTCGTGGAATGATCATATCTGTCTTTTTCAATTTCGAAATCAAATCAAACATGCGCTGTAATGATTCATAACCTGAGACATCATTGCTTAAATTAATTGAGTCAATTAAGACAGTTGCTATCAGCAATAACTTGAATACCACCCCAGGTCCATTTGATTCAAATGCTCTCAAAGGTATACTCTTGATTTCTCCAAGAAATTGTTCAGATAACTCTATTGGATATTTGACACATAATGTAGTCACAAAGTCATCTAATAAGTTGTTTTTTCGTGTAATTTTCCAAGTCAACGCCTTCATCCAATATTTACTAACTATTATATTTGCCTTTTGGATATCTGGTGCCACTGGTGATATACAAATAGACTCTAGTTCTAGTTGTATTTTGTTGAGTAACCCAGCGGTCTCTGGAGGCATGGATATTGAATCATTCATTTGTATAAATCTGTCGAAAATGGCTTTCAGAGGGATGGAGAAAACCTTGACCAACTCTTTGAATCCATCAATTAATACTGAATATTGTTCATCATCCAACGAAAACTCTTTGATCGAGTTTTCAAGAACAACAGGGATCAAATCGTCAATACACATAAACCTTTCTGTGACCATTAACATAAAATATATTTTTCTCATTCGATGTGCTTCAGCAACTGGTTTCAGCTTATATGTCGATTCATTATGTAGTCCAATTATCTGAGCCATTGTGATAGCTTCTCTCAAATAAATAATTGCCGCTGGTTTGCTACCTTTATTCACTTCAGCCACATGTAAAAAAAATGATGTCAATATTGTCTCAAGGGTGGGAGTCATTTGATAATTCATAAACGTGCGAGCTCGAATACATTCACCAATAAAGTCCAATTTCTTAACGTCTTCGGGGATACAATAGGTCCCATTGTTACTAATAAAATCTATTTGATTGAGTATTGCTGCACTTAATGCACAGGCAAGTGCATAAGCTGACACATCTCGTTTAGTAATTTTCATATTCAAATCTGAGATCGACAAGACCGGCCAAATTCCATAATACCAAGTTTGATATGTCTCCAAACAGGGCTGTAACTTGTCCAACTGGAAATGCGGGATAAATGAATTTGTTTTGGGATCTTCTTTATTACTTAGATTATTAATTGCTTCTCGAGTTCTATCACGGATCTTCTTAGGACCACATTTTTTTCGTATTCGATTATTCGTACATTTCAAGTTATTAAGGACACATCTGGAACATGGGGTTTTCATATCACACTTGACTTTTCGAAAACTGCAAGAATCGCAGGGCCGTGTATAAGGTGCTCTTTTACCTTTGGACATTTGTTTCTAATGAACATTTAAAATCAACGCAAAGTGATTTAGTCACTAATGAAAAAAAAATGTAATACAGTAGATACTTCGGAGGGTAAGACAACAGTATATAGAAAGAAGAAGAAGAAGAAGAAGGAATATTTAGAAAAAAGTAGATTAAGTTCGATGTTGGTGGTTTTTATTTTCGGCTAAACAGCTTTGTGACTTTCCTGACCCGGAATTTTTCCTCCTTCTGACTCCACTCTAACGTGGTAATTTTTTTTTTTACACCAAGAAGTGAGACAACACCAAGAAAATATTTGTTTGCTTCGGCGATTTAATGCCCAAATGTATGCAAGCAAGAAACACGCCAAAAATAAATTACTAAAACCAAACACGCCATTATTATTATAGATTCAAAATCTATTATTGGTAACAGAAGTATTCATGTCCTCACAATCCCCAAGATTTAAAAGACAGAGATCTAAAACAGGATGTAAAAACTGTCGTTTGAGGAAAAGAAAATGCGATGAACTTCACCCCACTTGCACATTTTGTCATACTAGAGACTTGATTTGTGAATATAACGAAATAAAAATACTAAATCCAACATCATTTAAACCATCTAAAAGAATCAAGAAAGTGCAAAAAAACCCACTGGTGTCATGTTCTGATTTAATCCCACTAACCACAGATTTACATTTCCCGGAACCTATATTTTCTCCAATACTAAATACCAATGCATTATCCCCCTTGATACTTTATTTGGACGATCAAGGTATAGATTATGTTAGACAATTTGAACAAATCGCCAGTACACTTTCTTTGAGTCAATCTACAAATTATATAAAAAGTACTTTCCTAACTTTAGCATTTTCAAATGAAGCTATTCTGAATTTGTTAGCAGCGTGGGGTGCACTGCATTATGGTGATAGTGATGATGTTAACAAATATCTTATGTTAGCAAAAGGTTCTATTAAAAATCCTCATGACAGGTTTGACTATTTCACAACTTTTGCATGTTATTTGATTCAAATGGCCATCTATATAAATACCGGGGACACTCAAAACTGGTTTCAAATTTTCCGTAAATGTGAAACGATGATACGAGAATATGGAGGGTTAATCAAATTCATTACGGATTTCCAATATTCCAATGATTGTAAATTTCTAATATCAAATTTCCAATTTTACGATGTGATGTCTAGTGAATCACTTGAACGAGGGACGACATGTACCATGGATAAATATTTGAGTTTGTTCAAAGGAAGACGTATACTTGATGAAACTTATGGTGTCGATCCTTATCAAGGCTGTTGTCAACCCATATATTTATTATTAGGTGAAATTATGAACACATATGTCGAATTGAAAAAAGATAGACATAATATTGTGAACTGTGAAAGTGTCAATGTCAGAGTACAATACTATAAAAAGGTAAATGAAAAGGTCGATCATTTAATCCAAAGTATAGACAAATGTCAGCCGACACCAATACCTGATGGAGATGGCTTACAGTTGAAGTTATTTGAACTATGTTGTATCATCGGCCGAATGTACGTTTTATTGTACATCAAACAAACACAGCCAAAATCAAGTGAAATTCAACTTTTATTATTAGATGCAATATCGATTATTGATGAGTTGATATCTACGCATTTGGCTAGTAATCTAAGTATGGCATTGTTAATGTGTGGTATCACATGTGGCAATAAATACGATAGACAGAATATTAATGGGAAGTTTAAAATTGTATATGATAAATTTCGACAAGGAAATTTAAAGAGAATTTGGGAGATTGTCAAAGAATCTTGGGAAAGGAACCCTTTAGGGAACGTTTGTATAGATTGGTTAGATATTTGTCATGATTTCAATTGGAAAATATCCATGATTTAATATACATATTATACTGCTGACCTATAAGTGGGTAAGATCTTTCTATGATAATGACGGAATTTTGTGGTGATTGGTTGGTTGCGTATAGAAGAATCTGGAGAAGCGAACAAACAAACACAAACGAAAAAAAATCCCTTTAAAAAACAAAAAATGTAATCTAATAGCAGATTATACTTGATTGAGTCTCAAATAGCTTGTCAAATCATACAGTCAGTCACTAACAAATTAGTAGCAAATGGTCGGTCTTACAAAAGAACAGTTAAGTACATTTGAAAGGGAAGGAATGTTGTGCATCCCTGATTTTCTTACACCCGAGCAAACAGCCAAATTATTGGCAGAATCGAAAACACTCTTATCTAATTGTGACTTATCGACACATCCGAAAACAACATTCAAAACTGCCGATGACGACCACATTGGTGATAAATATTTTTTTGAGTCGTCTGATAAAGTTTCATTTTTCTTTGATACTGACGCATTTGATAAAGATGGGAATTTGCAAGTTGATTTATCCAAAGCAATAAACAAAATAGGGCATGGATTACACATTCATAATCAATTATTTCAAGAAACTACTTTTGATAAGAAAGTACAAGACATTGCTAGAAGCTTGGAATTTAAAGATCCCAGAGTTTTACAGAGTATGTGTATTTTCAAGCAACCAACAACAAAGACATCCAACAATTCCAGAGATAATGCTGTCCCACCTCACACTGACGCTACGTTTTTATACACTGATCCACAAACTGCCATTGGCTTTTGGTACGCGCTAGAGGATTGTACTTTGGACAATGGATGTTTAGCATATATTGCGGGTTCACATAAGAAATACCCTGTGACGAAAAGATTTGTTAGAGTTGAAGGTGGTGCCAAAGGTTGTAATTTCAAATACTTGAATGATAAGGAGCAGGAACCTGTTATTGAAGAGGAGGAGTATAAATACGTTCCTTGTAAAGCTGGTTCTTTGATCCTAATTCATAATTCTGTTTTGCACAAGTCTGAAAAGAATGCTTCTGACAAGTCACGTTACGCTTATGCATTTCATGTAATTGATGGTACCGCCCAATACGATCAATTGAATTGGTTACAAGTTCCTTATACTGGTGGTACTAATTTTTCGAAATTATACAATAAAGAGTAAGTCATTACGTAGCATTATCATAAATATATATGTAACATTATTTTTGAACAATATATAGTTAAAGATGTCAGAATGCACTACAAAAAGGAGACAAACAAAAAGTAAACATTAGTAATTATCGTTAAACCCTCAACAAGTCAGAGATTCTTTCTCATTAACCAATTGTCCTTGCCAACTGTAGTATTTGGACATGTCAACATGGTGTTTTCTACCGCTACTTGCTTCATACATTGAGCATCCATACATAGAAGCATAAGGAGGAGTGTATAAATGTAACGAAACACTAACTCGATTTTGCAATGGGTTTGACATTTTATGTAAACCAATGGAATCATTGATATAACCAACATCGTTTCTCTTCATACTAGTTTCTTGTCTGCATTGTAATTCTTCCCCTTCATGATCTGGGAAATCATATAAATGTTCGATCAATTCACCAGCAAGCATCTTTACACAACAATGAGCATCAGCATGATCATGAATGGCACTTGATTTACCTGGAGACCAAACCAATATTAATAAATTGGCATTACCATTCAAATTGATAATACCGTTACGCGAATAATTTCTTGATGGATCATGAAGAGCCAAATGTTGCCAATCGATTTCATTTGAATCATAATCAGCCATTAATTGTTTGACTTTTTCCACATCGATATCTTCATTGCTTAATCCTTTACCAGCCAATAATTGTTTCAAATCCATGATTAGTTGGTAGAACTTGGAATCTTTAGGTATACAATCTATGGTGGTTCCATTTATCTCACAACCATGATCGACAGTTGGAGCCAATGTGACTGGTTTGTGCTGGTATCTATTTAATGAATTTGTTGGTGGTGGAGATGTAGGACATGCCAAAGGAGGATGAGAAATCGATGTAGGAGTAGTGCATCTCTCAGCACTGAAAGTATATTGGTTCAAAAGCATTATAGCAATGATATAGTAAGTGATAATAAAAGAAAGTGGGAAATTAAAAAATGGAAAAACAAAAAATGAAATAAATAAATCTCTAGCTAAACTTAATTAGGTCTAATAAAATGTATAAGTTGAAAAATGAATAACTTGAAAGGCTGTCTATCGGGAAATATGACGTCTATTTATATTTGATATGAAGATACAAGATTTGGGGAAAAAAAAACTGTAACAATATTCCTTTGTTTGTTTGTCTTCTTTTTTTTTCTTGCACAAAATTGTTTGAATTATAGGGTGAAATGCTTGTGATAGGTCTAGAATAGTCTTGTGTAATATATCATTAGTAGGAGTTATCATGCAAGGTATCATAAACCATTGAATAGAGTATACTCTGTTAATTGATTAGTGGGTGTTAGTGTAAGCTTTTTTTTTTCTTGAGGATGGGGATTGAATTTGTTATGAGATTTAGCGATGCACAAAAACTGTTTGGACTGATCATACAGGAAAAAAAAAAAAGAAACCACACTGCAGATTTCAAGAGTGAGTAATTAAGTAGTTAATTAATTACTTATGTCATGGATCAAACACTACCAATTGCTATAACCTTTAAACAGCCTTCATTAGCTCGATTGAATTATTTGATGAGTTGTCTTATGGATTCACTCTGTAGAGTTATGGAAATCACATTTCTTTTAGAATAAAAAATTTGCTCTTTGGAATGCGTGATATTTTGTTTAGTTTTCTATTGTTTCCAATTTCATAAGGTGATTTATATACGTAAATGCAAAGCAAACCTTTTGTAAACATATTTTTGCAAACCCCTCATATAATTGAGTCAACTTATAACTATTGATCAAGTTTAGAAGTCAAATTGTTGTACATTGTTATGGTTATCTAAGCCAATCACAAAGCTCGGATACCCCGATAACAGACTTAGTCAAGTATTACTATTGCTTGAATGTGTTTTCTTCTTCTTCTTGGCAATCATTGGTATGTGATAGATAACTTTTATACCTAATGCCAACGAACTTAAGTAACCCTAGTTGTAAGATTACAAACCATTAAGTTAGAAGTTAAAAGTAAATAGTAAATTAACAACACCCAACAAAACCAAAGATAAAAATGAGAAATACACCCCCTCCCCCCCTAGTCCTGAAAAAAGAATTTGAATGTTGGTGGTTATATTTAGTATTGTATTGTATTGTTCATTTTCCTTCTGCGGGCTTTGCCAATTCCTTGTAAGTTTATTCGTCAGTCGTGGTTGAGAATCAGTAGTATTTCATAAAAATATAGTTGCTATTTTTGTGACTCTTCCTAAAAGAGTAGTGGTAGATAAAAGGAAAAAAAAAAAAGATTGACAACGTGTCAACAAAATATCAAATAATCATAAAATCAAATATATCTTGAAACCAAGAGGAAAATCAAGCTTATTTATAGGGTTCACTGAACAGATCTAAATTCTAGGAACAAAATGAACCCCATATGTAGTATTTTGCAACTATTATTGTTGCAAAAGTGATTTTACGGGATGATGAAAGTTCACGTGACTTGACTGGCATATTGTGATTATAAATTCTATACTGCGATGTGAGAAGAGAAAAGAGAGGCAAAAAAAAAATTTTTTTGTTGTTCGGTTGGCAAGGGAAATAGCAATGACTATGAATGAATAAATGTGTGACTTGATTTTAATTTCTTTTTTTTTTTGGCACATACACTATATGCAGTTTGTGCTTGTGCGCACTACCTTTTTTTTCTATTTGTTATCTCTGGTGATTCAATTCCCTTGATGGAATCTGCAATCTGCATTTCCCTGTGCTGCAAGCTTCAGGTGATTTTATAATACAGTAGTCGTTACGATCGTTTTTTTGCAACAAATAAAAGATACGATCTCGATCAATCACCGAGACAGTCTTGGAATTCACCAAGGTACTTTCATGAACATTGTAGCGATGGTAATTCTTATGGGTTTAAGAAATAATCACGGTAATAAACGTATACCCGTGAAAACAAACTTAGACAAAAAGAGGAGAGAGAGAGGCTTGATTACAGTTAATCTTCTACACTGCACGACATTTTTTTTGTATGAGTAATTTTTTTTCTTTTTTTTGCTGCACTTAATTTAGGCTAGATTTTTCCTCGGTGTGTCACAATCTGCGAGTGATTCAAAGTCCTCTTCAACATGTTATCAATTCCGCAAAACATATATATAAATTCAATCAGCCACCTTATGTTTGGAAGTACTTATAAGTTATAAAAATATAAGATCAATAACTTTAAATTACTTTAAAACAGTCAACTCAGTTTACTATACTCAAAAGAATATCTGATTATCCCATTCCATTATAAATATAAGTTTAATCGATCTTTCTTGTTCTTCTTGTTTTTGCAATAATGTCGTCTTCGAGCCACAATGATAACAAAATTCCACCCGAAAAAACTACTACACCACCATTGCTGCTGCTGAATGAAGACATATATAATCCAGCAGATTCCTCAAATGTCTTATCTTCAAATCAAACATTGGTAAGCACCAACAACAACAACAACAACCAAAACAATAACCAAAATAACGATGGTAAAGATACTATGGATCACTTATCTTATCTCTCAACTATTGATTCAAAACGACGTGAACAATCATATTTAAAATCATTTTATCAAAGATTTATCATTGAAGATGTTGTCAAAAATTTCACTCCAGCATATTTTGTTAGTGTTATGGGAACCGGAATATCATCCAGTCTACTATATAATTTCCCCTTTCCAGCATATTGGTTACAAATATGTGGTTATGTAATGTTTGGTTTGACGTGTACTTTCTTTATTGGCAATATCATTTTACTCATTATGTCATGTGCATATTACCCCAATAGATTTAGAGATTATCATGTTGATCCATCTCGAGCAGTTTTCATGGGTGCATTTTCCATGGGGTACATAACGATAGTGAATTTCATTGCCCTCATAACCAAAGGTGAACATATATATTTTGTGTGGACACTTTGGTGGCTAGCAGTGTTTTCAGCCATGTACACTTCCTTCTTAATTGTGTACTTGTCATTCATGTCAAAACTAAATGAATCGGATGTGGAAGCCAAACTAAATGCTACCCTTTTGTTACCAATAGTTGCCATTACAGTTGTTTCTTCATCAGGGCACTCGATCGAATTGGATTTGCCTCATGTACATCAAACTGTTCTCACCATGATTGTTAGCTTTATGTTGTGGAGCTTGTCCATATCAATGGCATTTATGGTAATGACGTTATATATGTGGAGACTTATAATTCATAAAATTCCACCAACAAATTTAATCATGACAAGTTTCCTTCCTGTGGGTTTCTTGGGTCAATCATCTTATAGCATTTATCTTTTCGGAAACAATTTAAACAAGTTTATCCCCGAAGAATTACTTTACGGCAAAATTTCATTGTGTCTTTCAGGATTTGTTTCGGTGTTTTTATTATCATTTGGATATTTTATGTGTTTTGTTGCCGTTACTTCAGTCTTATCTAAAATAAGACCATTTGCCAAAAATCCAAATCCTCTGCATACAAACCGGTTCGGTCTTTTGAAACTCGAAAAAAGCTTTTGGTCAATGACTTTCCCTATGGGTACAATGTCTTTGTCAAACACGGAAATTGGACATGGTGGTGTTGGAAACTATCCCTTATTGACATTTAAAGTGATGGGGAGTATATTCGCTGCTGCATGTATTTTCATTACTGTGGGGTGTTCTATTGGTGTCGTGGTGTATTCATTCAAAAAATTGAGAGAAGATATGACAAACAAAAATAAGTATCGTAATGAAAGCATGGTCTAATAGGTTTATTTAATAGAAATAATTAAACATAATAAGCATTATAGTAGTAAAATGGTTATTAATTGTAGCTGAACTCAGAGTTGTCTACACAATTGTTATGCAAGTTATCACTATTAAGTCGCCTCTATTTGATCAATTGTATGTAATCTGAAGCTTTCTCAATAGTTAGCATCGCGCATACAAGGAAACAAAATGAAAAATACATCAGGTGAGGATAAGTCGTAGCCCTTCTCTACCAATTGATCATTCAAGTGGTTGAAGCAAATTCTAGCCGCAGCAAAAGGTGCCAAATAAAATCAGAGAGACAAGTAGCTAGGTGGATAATAATAATGCAGCTGGTTTGTTTTTCAATTGACAACAAGGACATTATATATTTGTGGCAGTCTTTCATTTATTTCCGTTAACGGGTTGCTATCTGTTGATTAGGACGGTTGTTAGCTATTATTTATAATTGAAGGATATCCTTGTAATTGATACAAACCAAACTGGTAGAAGTTTCTATTGAGTTTATTTTTTAAACTTCTTCTGTACAACAATGCTAATGCTATCATAAAAGTACATAGTTAGCCAAATTAGGAAGTCGAAAAACTGGTTGCAAACATTTGAAAAATTGTATAATCTGAAATGGTGTCGACAACCAAGAGTTTAAACAATCAAATACACCGCCACATTTACAATACGCCTTTTATCATTGACTACAATTGTACAGCCATTTACTTATTCTCTCTTTTCCCCCTTCCCTCTTCACCCCCTGAAATATTTCCTTACATAACTTTCTTGGAAAGTTGTGGGGACAAATAATGTAGGTTTATTTTTTTTTGTTGTTCTCGGAGGTGAGGTGAGGTGGTGGTGCATTCTATACGACGATAGTGAGTGAATGAGTGAGTGAAAAAAGCCATATAAAAACATTACTTGTGTGGATTCTTTATTCCACGCCTTGCTTTTTTTTTACTGTCAAGTCGTCGTATAGATGATTCTTTTTTGCGCGTATTAATTTGTATATATTTTTTCTTGTTGCACACAAACAACAAAGACAATAATTTGATACTAAACTTGTACAAATCAATTTCCAAAAATTTTTCAAAAAGAAAAAGGAAAAAAAAATTTATATTTACTTTATAAACCACACTTCTTTTTCTACTTTTTTTGGTTTACTTTTCTCCTTCTTTTAAAAAAGTATCTGTTGGCTACTTAATTTACTAAAAAAAAGGTTTTTAAGAAGCTTCCCTCCTCATTTGTTTTCCTTCCAAGCATATATTCCAATCAGATCTAAAATTACATATGGTCATGACTAACTCACCACAAAACATTGGTATCAAAGGTATTGAAGTATACATTCCTGGTCAAGCTGTCAATCAATCCGATTTGGAAAAGTTTGATGGTATTCCACAAGGTAAATACACAATTGGTTTAGGACAAACCAATATGGCTTTTGTCAATGATAGAGAAGATATTTATTCTATTTCTTTGACCGTTTTATCTAGATTGATCAAGAATTATTCCATTGATACCAACAAAATTGGTCGTTTGGAAGTTGGTACTGAAACATTGTTGGATAAGTCTAAATCCGTCAAGTCGGTATTGATGCAATTGTTCCCAGGTAATAATGATATTGAAGGTATCGACACAGTTAACGCTTGTTACGGTGGTACCTCTTCAGTTATAAATGCTATTAATTGGATCGAATCATCATCATGGGATGGAAGAGATGCTATTGTTGTTGCTGGTGATATTGCTATCTACGACAAAGGTGCTGCCAGACCAACTGGTGGTGTTGGTGCTATTGCCTTATTAATTGGTCCAGATGCACCAATTGTATTTGATTCTATTCGTGGTTCATTTATGGAACACGCTTACGATTTTTATAAGCCAGATTTCACCAGTGAATACCCTGTTGTTGATGGTCATTTCTCATTAAGTTGTTATGTTAAAGCTGTTGACAACTGTTACAAAAATTACTCCAAAAAAATCACTGGTGATGCCAACAAGACTGTTGGTGTTTATGATCATTTTGATTTCAGTGCCTTCCATGTGCCAACTTGTAAATTGGTCACCAAGAGTTATGCTAGATTATTATACAATGATTACGTTTCTAACCCATCTAAATTTGCTGATTTAATTGATGAAACCACCAGAAAACACATTGACGGTTTAACTTATGATGAAAGTTTGACTGATAAAATATTAGAAAAGACTTTTGTTGGTTTAGCCAAAGATGAAACGAAAAAAAGAGTTCAACCAGCTTTGCAAGTCCCTACCAATACTGGTAACATGTACACAGCTTCTGCTTGGGTATCATTGGCCTCATTATTATACTATGTTGGTTCAGATAACTTGAAAAACAAAAGAATCAGTATTTTCTCCTATGGTTCTGGTTTGGCATCTACTCTATTGTCTGTCACTGTCAAAGGTGATGTGTCTGCAATTACTAAAGTTTTAGATTTTGATTATAAATTGGGTGATGGTAGAAAAATTCAATCTCCAGAAGATTACTTGGCAGCCATTGAGTTGAGAGAAAAAGCCCATTTGCAAAAGAGCTTTAAACCACAAGGTTCTATTGACAACTTGAGCCAAGGTACCTATTACTTGACTGAAATTGATGACAAGTTCAGAAGAGCTTATGCTATTAAAGAATAGATAAATATATGTGTATATCTATATATATGTATGTATATATGTCTGTAATAATATATTAATTCTGTATATTATATTATATTTTTAGATTAGTGACGAGGACGGGGCTTGCTATGTCGCTGCCCTTATTCGTTGCAATTCGTAGCTCAAGAACTTCCTATGAGCCGTTTTGAACCCCTTACTTGCTTTGTCTGGTATCTTCTTTTTTATTGGTGAGATGGGTGACTTAAATTTACTCTTCATTCGGGTTACCATTCGTCTTAGTCGGTCCTTCAAACCTGGTTTGGTAAGTATTTCCACTTCTGGTCCAACTCTTATAATCCTATAATCAAACAACTGATATTTTGCAATATACTCTATTTTAACAGCTTTATTAACATGATGATTGGCATTCAATAAATTTGTATGGGAAGTTTGATCATGACAACGAAGTTTCATTTGCAGTGTTGGTTGATTTTGCGTTATTATGTTCATGTAGGTTGGTAGTGGGTTTATAATGCAGCAAGTTTCAACATTATTCATTAGCCAATACTTGGTATAAACTGATTTTCGTACCTCATTCAATTCATCAATATCATAATTTATGTGTCCATAACTTAGGTTTTTCAACAATAGATCATGAATCAATTGCAATCTAATATATTCCAATGCAGTCTTTTGTATTTCATTCTTTTCGTGTTGTAGAACCAAGAACATGAAACTATGCACCAATTTGAAAGAATTGACCTAAGAATAAAATAATTTCTAGCAAAAGAGTAATGGAAAAGCCTTCTAGTTTTTTTTATTTGACTCCTTGGTTTTCGGACATGAAAATTGATACTAATAAGTATATTTTTATTACCCAACCCAGTAAAAGTTGCAAATACAATTCTCATCAAAGTTTCTTTGAGAGTTGATACTTTTTTTTTTTTTTCTGATATGGATTTTTCAAAACTAAGAAACAATACCATCTACAACAAGAAACATAAGTATTTGCTTAATTCAATAACCTCGAGTCATATTCCCACGTTTTAAGTATGAGTGTTTTACGAAGTTGTGGATCCTATTTTAAATAAAACAATAATAGTAATAAAAAAAAAAACCTTCTTTGCTTTTCGAGAATTTGTAACACATTGTTTCTTTCTTCCCACAGCAACCAAATTTTATTTTATTTTTTCTTTTGGGACTTACCCACAGTTGCTCAATTATGTATAACAAGGGTAGAAACTCTGTGGGATTCCCTCCTTAAAAATATAGCAATCCTTTTTCTTCACAACGATTGCTATATGACCCCCCCCCCCTAAGCATTCATTGCTTTTATATATATTTAATAATGTATTTCTCTTGTTCAGGATAATTATCACTATTTGTGACGTTTAATTTTTACATTTCTTCTTCTTCTTCTTCCTATTTCAACATTAAAGAACATTTAATATGTATTTCCCAATCATTGTATGGTTATATGTATCTATCACTTTTGTGGTTGCCAATTATGGTTTTGATCAATGGACAAATGATGATTTAAAACAATTTTTAAAAGAACGTAAAGTTGCATTCAATGATGCCTTGGAGAATCCAAAATTAATTAGTTTGGCTAATGAAGAAGCTAAGAAATTAGAAAAAGGTTACAAGAAAGTTACTGAAGAATTAAATAACAATTTGAATCCTCCAGATGATTCATTAAATGATTATTTGAATTTTGATTACTTATTTGGGAAAAGAAAAGAAAATTATTCAATTAAAGAATGGATTTTTGAAAGTTGGCCAGTAACCAGTTTGCAAACTTTTTTAACTCAAAATAATATCCAGTATAGTGCAAAGGATACCAAAGATGATTTAATCAATAAGGTTAAAGATCAATTTGATTCTATTTCTAAGAAAAATCATGGGTCTAGTTTTTATCCTGGCAATTGGTTATATGAATCTTGGTCAGAAAATGATTTGAAAGATTGGTTGAAATCTTATGGCATTGAATTTAATCCTAGTTCAACAAAGGATCAATTGGTTGAAAAATTAAAAGAATTTAGTTATCAAGCCACTCATTCAATTAGAGATTCCAAAGAATCTTTATTTGATTCATTGGATTTATTTGATAAAACCATTTTTGATAAAAAAGGTCAAATTGAAGATGAATTTTTCCAAACTTGGTCATATTCTCAATTACGTGAATGGCTTTATTTACATGGATTTATTGACACTAAACCAGGAATTTACGTTGAAGATTTGGATAAGGAAAAATTAGTCAAGATTGCCCAAAGTTATAAGAAATATTTGTTGAGTGACATTCATACTTGGTTGGCAAACACTGAAAAGAAGTCTCAACCTTGGATCACAAAGGGAGAACAAAAGTCTCAGAAAAAGAAGGGTAGTAATTTGATTAATGATACATTCTTTGTTGGTATTAATAATTGGTCCAAGGATAAATTGCGTGAATTCTTGGATGTCAGAAAAGTTCCTTACTCAATATTTACCACCAAACATCAATTAATCAAGTTGGTGCAAAAGCACAAGTTTGATCCAGTTCACGTTGAAACATATGCTTGGATTGTTGATGATGTCTCTACTGATTCTATCAAGCAATGGTTAATTGAACAAGGTGAAAATGTAGAAGGTACAAGAAAAGATATTGTGTCTGCCTTCCAAAAACAATTTGAGTCTTTGAAAAAAGGATTTAAGGATGCTTTCAACAATGTTGATCTGCAAATTCGTTTATTTGCACCAGATATTAATGGCTATAAAAGGTACTTGCAGAAGAAATTGAGTGAAGCTGAATATAAAAAGTTGACTGAAGACCAAATTTCACAAGGTTTTAAAGTTGTTCAAGAATATTATAATCTGGCTGGTGATGCTGCGAAGGAAGAATTTACAAAGACAACTTATTCAGCTGAGGAAGCATTGGATCAAATTGAAGAAGCATCATACGAATACTCACTTGAATTCTTACGTAAGCTTGAAAAGGGAGAACATGATGTTACTAGTTTTATCAAAGATGCCCGAGTTGCAAGTAAAAGTTTTGCTTTGTCTTTAATTACCAAATTGAGAGAAAATGCACAAAAATTACAAACTGACGCGTTGAATAAAGTTGGAAGCTGGTGGTATGGTGCCAAGAGTGGATTCAGCAACAAGGTTGACGAGGCCCATCAGGTTGTATTGGATGTTCATGACCAAGCCGTGAATTACCAAGAACAAGTTGGCAGTCAATACCTGTCTATTAAGGCTGAAGCCGATGAAAAGTATGATTCTATTGCAAAGGAGGCTACTCAGCAATACGATACAGCTGTGCAAAATGCTCAAGAACAATACAAGCAGGCACAAGAACATGTATCTAAATTTGCCGATGACGTTGGGTCTCAGGCTACTCAAACTCATAAAAAACTTGAAAAGGATTATGTGACTTATAAATCCAAGATCTTTTCTTTCCTTACTAACGTCTACCGTGGTATAATGTATCGTCTTTCGATATTCAATAGCAATGCCTATGATGCTGCAAAATCGACAGGAGACGTAATAAATAATCAGTGGAATAGCGTTGTTCGTACTTACTCCAACGCCGATTTGAAAGCCTATCTCAGATCATTTGGTTATAGCTACGATTGGTTGTCAGCTTTAAACAGACGTGAATTGTTGAGTTTAGCAACTTTCCAAAACAAATTATTCAGTGGATATGACAACTTGCAAAACTGGGAAAAATCTGTTGGTGAAGTTTTAAATGATGCTAGTGATGAATTGAAAATTAAATTGGGATTGAAAAAAGAACCCAAAAGCTTGATTGCAAAATTGAAGTCTGTAGTTGGTTTTTAGCGTATGTTTGAATTCATAGTTACTTGTTTCTGTGTTAGGAAGTCTAGTTTTTTATTTTAGCTATTTATGTTTTATACGAATCGAGTGAATGTTAGGGGAGAGAGAAAAAAAACAAATTGTATATGATTACACGACCATACAAAAATTTTGCGAATTGAGATTCTGAGCGTCTAAAACTCAAAATGTAAACAAATCAATTTCTCAGACACGCCCGTCTATACTAAAATTTTCTACTCTCTCTCTTTTTTAAAAACAACTCTTTCGTTAGTAATTCGTTTTTTTTTTTGGGCTTTTCCCTTTTTCTTCTACCCTTTTTTTCAATAGAAACAACTACACATATTTTTATCGATAATATAATTCAAAAAATGAGAGAAGTCATCAGTATTAATGGTATGTCTTAGTGATTGTTTACCGTTTCAAAATCGCCATCAGTTTTTTTTTGGGGATGGATTGAAAACACTAAGATCCGGTTTTTTTGGTTGTCTTGATTTCAAAGTTTGATCCAAGCTTCATTAGTAAGCAGCCATAACAATCCATCTTAAACGCGTCGATTTTTGATTGAATCAATCAAAGAATTCTGTTCATACTAACGCCATTGTATAGTTGGTCAAGCCGGGTGTCAAATTGGTAACGCCTGTTGGGAATTGTATTCACAGGAACATGGTATTAGACCAGATGGGTATTTACAAGAAGGTTTAGACAGACCAAAGGGAGGAGAAGAAGGTTTTTCTACTTTTTTCAGTGAAACTGGTTCAGGTAAATACGTTCCTCGTGCCTTGTATGTTGATTTGGAACCAAATGTCATTGATGAAGTTCGTACTGGTGTTTACAAAGATTTATTCCACCCTGAACAATTGATTGCCGGTAAAGAAGATGCCGCCAATAATTATGCTAGAGGTCACTACACTGTTGGAAGAGAAATTTTAGACGACATTTTAGATAGAGTCAGAAGAATGAGTGATCAATGTGACGGATTACAAGGTTTCCTTTTCACCCACTCTTTGGGTGGTGGTACCGGTTCCGGTTTGGGTTCTTTGTTATTGGAACAATTATCTTTGGATTACGGTAAAAAATCCAAATTGGAATTTGCTGTTTACCCAGCTCCACAAGTGTCCACTTCAGTTGTTGAACCATATAATACTGTGTTGACTACCCACACCACTTTGGAACACGCCGATTGTACTTTTATGGTTGATAATGAAGCCATCTACGATATGTGTAGAAGAAACTTGGATATTGCCAGACCAAATTTTAGTTCATTGAACAACTTGATTGCTCAAGTTGTGTCATCCGTTACCGCCTCTTTGAGATTTGACGGTTCCTTGAATGTTGATTTGAATGAATTCCAAACTAACTTGGTTCCATACCCAAGAATCCATTTCCCATTGGTCAGTTATGCTCCAGTTTTCTCCAAGAGTAGAGCTACCCATGAAGCCAACTCTGTTTCTGAAATTACTCAATCTTGTTTTGAACCAGGTAACCAAATGGTCAAATGTGACCCAAGAACTGGTAAATACATGGCCACCTGTTTGTTATACCGTGGTGATGTTGTTACTAGAGACGTTCAAAATGCTGTTGCTCAAGTTAAATCTAAAAAGACTGTTCAATTAGTCGATTGGTGTCCAACTGGTTTCAAGATTGGTATCTGTTACCAACCACCAACTGCCATTAAGGGATCTGAATTGGCCAGTGCTTCTAGAGCTGTTTGTATGTTGTCTAACACTACTGCCATTGCTGAAGCTTGGAGAAGAATTGACAGAAAATTCGACTTGATGTACTCTAAGAGAGCCTTTGTTCACTGGTACGTTGGTGAAGGTATGGAAGAAGGTGAATTCACTGAAGCTAGAGAAGACTTGGCTGCTTTAGAGAGAGATTATATTGAAGTTGGTACTGATTCTTTCCCTGAAGAAGAAGAAGAATATTAGGTAGTATGGTTGATCGTGTTCTTACTTTGTTGCTAATGTTTAAATTTTTTTAATTACAAAGGTCTGGGTTTTTCATTATAATTTTTTCTGATTTCTATTCTTTTTTTTTTCTATATAATCATTTTTATTATTTACTATACCTGTTCTCTAATTCTTATATATATATACCATATATACCCGAACTCCCAAGCCCGATTTTTAATTTTTATTTTTGGAATTGACTCTCTTGGTGTGTCAAATGGTTAAGAGGAGGGAAATATATCTTTAGTTTATATATATTCAATTTTCTTTTATATTTCAATATGGCACTTTGTTTTTGAAAGTAATTACAAAACATGATGCAAAATCGCTTGTTATCTCTAAAGATGGAGATTTCTTCGCCAACCGAGCGATTTATTTATTTGTAAACCGTTTCATTTTCAATTCTTTTTTTTTCTTTTTTCCCCTTCCTAAATTTTTTTATTTTATTTTTTTTTTTCAATACATTTGTGCATCCCTACTTTTGTTCAAACCGAATTCATTACTGTCAATCGTTACATTCTAGTCTGTTTGTATTTCATTGAAAATGGAGGATAAAAGAGAATTACTCAAACAACCAATTCATGGTATATATATTCCAATAGGGTTAATTTTATTTGGTACCTGGATTTTTGGTTGGGAATATATGCCATATTCAATCGGATTCATTGTTGTCATAGTGTCTATACAATATTATGGTGCTTTGAAACGTGCTTCTTCTATGCATCAAGTTAAATGGCAAGAATTTGAGTTGTTGGATAAGACATTAATTGCCCCCATGACATCGATTTATCGTTTCAAATTAAGAAGAGAAGATGAAGTGTTAGACATTCCTACTGGACATTCTTTAGCTTGTTGTTTTAATGTTGATGGTAAAGATGAAGTCAGATTTTACACTCCGATTTCTAATCAATTTGATAAAGGGTTTTTCGATATTTTGGTTAAGCATTATGAACATGGTGTCGTTACAAAAAAATTGGCTAATCTTCAAGTTGGACAAACAGTTCAATTTAGAGGACCATTTGGAAAATTACAATATGTACCAAATCTGGCTAAAGAATTGGCTTTAGTTGCAGGAGGCACTGGTATTACCCCAATGTTACAAGTCATTACTGCTATTATCACTAATCTTGAAGATGATACTAAGATCAAATTATTATTTGCTAATAACACCGAAAGGGATATATTATTGAAAGATGAATTGGATAATATGGCACAAAAATATCCAGGATTGGAAATTAAATATGTTACAGGTAAATTTGTTGATAAAAAACTGTTTGAATTTTTGCCTTCACCAACTTCTGATTCAAAAATATTTATTTGTGGTCCACCAGCATTTGTTGAATATATCAATGAAATGACTAAAGACGCTGGGTTTGAAAAAGACCAAGTGTTTTGTTTTTAATTGAAAAGACCGTTGTTTTGAATTGTATATAGAAATTTTTTTTATAACCCAAAAATAAGAATAATCAAGGAATGATGTATTGATTTAGTTTAAACGTAACCTATCTGATGTAATATAATAGCTCTTCGAACCATTGAATACATTGATATTGGCAGGATCAAGAGTTTAAAAGAAAAAGAAAGCCTATAAGCAGAATATCCGATGAGGTTTTAAGAAGAGACTTAAATTTCAAATTGTCAGGATGTATGGCACCCCTCTAGTTCTCTACTAACGGGTTAATCATAAGACTAAAAATACGGAGATTGGCTTTGATGACTGAGTTAGTTGTTCAAAATCTCTTATGTACGGATATTAGGCCAGATTTGGCGAGTATCCGAATCGGAAATATGCTAAATTTAGTATGACGTTGAAAATGAGCAAGAATTCCCGACAAATTCCCCCTAATTGGGGGAGTATTTTTAATGGCTGATAATGAATTTGTTCATACATTCAAAGGATTCCTGATTTTTAGGTTGAATGAAATTAGTATCTATATAAACCTGGTACAAATCTCAAATTTTCCCGACCATTTACAAAAGGTAATTCAATTTTTTTTTTTTTCAAATTAACCACCCACACAACAAATGTCTTTTAAACCTGTCGAAATATCGGGAAAGTTTGGATTTGGGACAATGTCCATGACTTGGACACCAACGCCACCACCAGCACAACAATCCATTGATACCTTGAAATTTGTGACATCACATCCAAAATTTGGAACTAAATTGATCAATGGTGGTGAATTTTATGGTCCAGATTTTGCTAATTTGAAATTATTAAAACAATTTTTAGAAGAAAATGATCCTGAAGAAAATAAACAATTGATTATATCTATTAAAGGAGGTGCTGATAATGAAACATTAAAACCAAATGGTACCAAAGAGTTTGTTTCAAAATCAATTGAAAACATTGTATCATTTTTCCCTAAACAAAAACAAAACAGACCAAAATTATTATTTGAGATGGCCAGAGTTGATCCTTCTGTTCCCTATGGAGAAACTATTGGTTATATCAGTGAATATGTGAAACTGGGTGTGATTGATGGTATTTCTTTATCTGAAGTTGGTAAAGAATCCATTCAGGCTGCTTTGAAAGTATTTCCAATATCATGTGTTGAATTAGAATTGTCATTGTTTTCACAAGAAGTTATTACCACTGGTATATTGGAAGAATTGTCAAAGCACAACTTGCCACTCATTGCTTATTCACCATTGTGTCGTGGTCTTTTAACAGATTATGCAGTTGAGAATTCAGATACATTTTTGGCATCAATCCCACAAGGTGATATTAGACATCATTTGGACAAATTTCAACCAGACACTTTTAACAAAAACTTGCCCGCTTTAAAGGAATTATACAAGTTTGCTCATGAAGTTAAAAACACAACTTTGGAATCTTTGGCATTATCATGGATTGTTACAGTTTCGGAAGCAAGAAATTTCCGAGGCATTGAAAAAGTGACCAGAATTTTACCAATTCCTTCTGGATCAACTAAAAAGAGAGTTGAGTCAAATTTTGGAAGTTTAATAGAGTTGACTGATGATGATTTACAATCAATCGATGAAATTTTTGCCAAATATCCAATTAGTGGGTTGAGATACAATCAATTTCTCGAAGGAACTCTTTTCCAATAGAAAAAAATGGCATGTTCAATAGCTGGTTGTTCGGTATTTCAAATCCGATACGGTTACGGTTAACGGTTGCAAAGTATAAGCTTTAGTGAACATTCCGAATTCATATAGATTTTTTACTTTAAATATTACTTTTGAATGTGATTTTTTTAGACATTTATTTGATTCCGAGTATATAGCACGATGCAGTGAAACAAACAACTTGAAGAATAAGTGATAGGTGTTAGTAGCAACTGTGGGGTACACTTCATGCTATGTGAGTGAGAATGTTGAGTAGTACTGTGTTGTTTGTTATTCTTTTTTTTGTTTCGTTTCATTTTTTGGAATGAATGTTATCAGACATTCCCTTCTCAAACATATCTATACCCACCACCTTTTTTTGCAGTTGTTGATGATGATACGCTGTCAAGTTTCACAATTAGATGTACACGTCAATCATAAACCTTGAAATGGGGTGTTTTGTTTTGCTATCATTTATAAAGCTAGCTTTGTCAACATGATCACGGATTGATGAAAAAAAAAATGTGTGAGTTCTGTTACATTGCAAAGGTACTATCATAATTCATTTGTTACCAATGAGATTATTCAATTCAATTATACTTTTAGCGGGTATTCAAATCCCATTAGTCTTAGCCAAATTAGTTCAAAATGTTGAAACATTTGACCTCAATGAAAACTCACCCATTAAATGTTTCAACCTCGACTTGATTCATGGGAAAACTCAATTAAAAGTCGAAGCCAATGGAGTACCACACCAACAATTGCCATTGAATGTTCATCGAAATACCAAACTTTTACATATGGATAAAGATAAAGGTGATGACGATTTCCAAGTTGAACTGCAATCTTTCAATATTTATGAAACTTTGGTTGATGGATTTGAGAAGGAAGAACTTAACCTTTATGAACCAGGACAATATTGTGTTCTGTTCAATGAAAACAAGGAATACATTGCAACATTCCATTCAAAAGTCACGTTGGTTGAAAACATTGATGTAATTGATATTTCTAATGAAGCTTATAAACATGCTATCTCTGCTATTATTGGTGGATTAATTATTGCTGGAATTGTTGCCAAGTATCAAATTACTGGATTATCCAATATTTCTCCTATTTCAGCTAGAATTTTTTCACTTTTGGTAGTTTATTTTGGTTTCAATTCTGTGATGATGATTTTGGAATGGTACTGTTATTATAGCCCTTCCTCATTTAGTTATTTGTTTGTTGAAAACTATTTCAAGAACATTGTCGGTAGCATTATCACCTGTTGGGATACTTATGTCACTATTATGGTTTATTTTGGAAGTGGGTTCAAAAACCTTGGCTACAAGGCTCCATCTAATACTTCTTGGGTGAAGAGAATAATCTTGGGATCACTTTTATTTGTGTCGGTTGCCTCATCTTCTAAAATCACAAAAACTGTTTTGAAGAGATCGATTATTGTTGATGATAAACTCCAAGATGTCTTTACTTATTTTGATCCAAAGGACTCGTTTTTGAAAAATAGCTTTATCTCAGCTGTTTTCAATTCGATTACGGTTATTTTAGGAGCTGGTCTTTTGGTTTGTGTGACTGTTCTTCCATTTGTTTATGGATATGTCATCTACAATAGATTTACCAGAACTGGTGAACATGTGAATCAGCAATTGATGAAAAAGACATTGTTATATCATGGAATCTATGCCTGGATTATTGGATCGGCCTTGTACTATTATTTTGATGCAATGAAATTGGTCGAGGATTATGTTCCTTTGGTTATTTTATGGCTGATCTGGTACTCTGAGAGACCATACGTTGCATTAAAGGGTCTTGAAGATGATTTAGGACATTTGAAGGGTATAAAGGAGTTTTATTTGTAAGTGGAGGGTTTTCGTACGTGTGTGTATAGTATGTATTTCTTTGTAAAGTAAAAAAGAAAAAAAAATAGTCAAGTATCAAGTTTAAATTGTGTCAATTGAGACATGTCAAGAAAGTAAGAAGCCTGAGCATAAGGCTCTATAATACTTGGTGATCATGTAAACAGAGATTAGGAGATAGTTGGCAGGTTGTTTTCATAGTAATGAGAGGTTCAATATTAAGTGATTTGAAATTAAAAACTACAATACAGTGTCAAATTTGACATTAAAGATTTGTAGATTGTTTGCAGTGGCATTATTATTATAGTTGAAACTCTAGACAAACTATACTGCTTTACTGTATATGAAATATTAAAAAAGACATGAATTTATAAAGTTTGCGTATCGCTATATCTACTTATAGGGGGCATTGTCATGAGTAAATCAGTTGTGTCTATGCCATTAGTAAGCAAGTGATTGTCTAGACCATCTCAAGGCTATAATGAGATGAGGTTATTAGTAATCAAGTGCCGTACGAAGATTACTAATCCATCGGATCTCATCTAGACTCTTACAAACCCAAACTCTATAAATTCGTCTCTTATTCCTCTATTTTTATTACTTTGTTTACTATTTTTGTTCAATATACGATTACATCTTTAACTTTCCTACGACAGGCATGTTATGGATAAATCAATTGATGTCAGTCGATACCATTATGTCAATACTCTAATGATCAGTTGTGGCCACGTCAGCAGCAAACAAGTGATCATCCTGGGCTACATAACTAGCGGTTAGACCACGCTAGACGAAGATTGATTATCAAAGGGTTTCGTCCTCGGCTTTAGCCAATCCGAAGACTACAAATAGGTATGAATTTTACTCTAGTTTACAATTGTTCATCTTGTTCGATATACGATCATAACCTATAAATTAGTATAATAGGGCATCTTTAATATAAGTATTAATAGTGTCATTTTTAGTGGCCATGTCGTATCTATCTGATTTTGAAAAATGTAAAAACTGACAATACACAACTGCAGTGTTTTTGACAGAGAAAGGTGAAGATGTTTAATTTAAACACTTTTTTAAAATTTATCTACTGTTCTGAACAACTATTGAAGTCCTAGTGTATAGGTGAGTGTAAGGTAATACGTACTATATCAATCCTATCCAGTGGGCACTACTCTTTCGTAATCGGACTATTGTCACGCCACTGAAACTCGGATAAAAATACCCTCCTAGACGCCCTTGCTGTCGACTATTTCTATAGGCTTTGTTGTTCCGTATCTCTTTCTCAGACGATGGTGAAACTCTCTAGTAAAATCTTATAAGGGGATTAGTTTGAAATAGCTATTCTATTCTGAACACAAACTAAGTAGTCGATATAATTAAATATTAAATATATACTTTAATTATGAAATGATGAATGATTGTTAATGATTGATTAAAAATATATATAAAACTACATAAAAGTATTCTTGAATAAGCTTCTCTATAAATAGTAAACAGTCGTGTAAAATAAACCAAAAATATAGAAATGTTACGAAACAATAGCTTTCTATATACCACACTAGAGCAAATACACGCTATTTTCAGCATTGCCGAACTATCACAATGAGGTAAATATTTTTTTTTGATAATTTTTGGTAATATTTTTTACTCCAAAAAAATAAACAGCTCTCAACTTCTTTGGAAATTGTACAATTTACAAACAACCCAAGGTTAAACTTTTATTTTTATATGAGATTTCAATTAATTATTCTATATCATTCATGAGTGGTGGTGGTTGCAGATCTTAAACGTTGACGATTGTGATGATGGTGGTGATACGGCTGCATGATTTATTACCGTTTTAGGATTTTTGGATACGCGATTGTAAATTATTATAATTCGTGAGTTGAGTTATTTTTTTTTTTTTTACCTGTTGGCTTCAATTTCTTGACATGAAAGTTATGTCGACACAAAACACTTTGGAATAGAAGTTTGCCGAAATTCTCTTCCTCCTACTCCCTACTCCCTACTCCCTACTCTTGCTTCCCCTCCCTACTCTTGCTTCCCCTCCCTACTCTTACTCCCCCTCCCTACTCCATTCCACCAACCACTTATTTATTTGTTCATTGGAGAAAAAAAAAAGACCTCACTACATTTATACTTTTTCTTTCTTTTTACTTCCTTCATTTTAATCAATCTATTCTCTTCAATTTTTCAATCATGAAGTATTTACTGTCATTGATAGGCTTGATATTGGTCCAATTGTCATTGGTATTGGCAGCATCCAATAGACGGTTCATATTAAACTACGAGTCCAATGGTGCATGCGTGGCTATTAATAATGTAACTCTGGAAACTCAATTAACATTTGATTTTCATAATGTTTGTCAAACTACTATTCCATTAATTGTTTTCCAATATTTGGATTTATTGAAATTTAAAAACCTTCCTAATTTTGATGATTTTGCTAATTATACTTATTTAAAAAATAAAAAATTCATTAAAACCGATCAGAAATCCAAACTGGTTAAATTTGATTTACAACTAGTCAATAATGGTGTTAAAACTTTCCCGGAAACTTTTTTTAATAAAACAATCACCCAAGACCAAATAGTTAAATACAATGTTTCTGAACCAGGGGTATATTGTATTTATCTTCCAATGTATTCATTCGATAATAAACGTACTCATTTTACACCTTATTACACGTTTGTTACTGTGGAAAATGAAGGTATGAAGGAAAATGTTTTAACTGAAGTATCAACTCAAATCAATTCATTTATTATAGTTGCATCAGTAATTTTTATTTTGATTTATGTATATCCTATTTTACGTACGGGGAGACGTATATCGAAATTATCATCGGTTTCAAATCAATTATTCCAATTTTTACTCACTAATAATGTGTATTATTGTGGATATTTAATCTTATGGGCAATTTATTTTGTATTTCCTACAGATGCCATGTATTATTTTATTGTCAATTATTATGGTAGTTTCCTACAAGTTGTATTAAAGTATTGGTTAAGTTATATCACATTATCAGTTTATTTTGGATCAGGATATGCTAATTTACCAATTAATCCACCTCAATTTTTGTTGAAATTATACGTTGGTATAAATATTTTAGCCACTTTTATTTCATTTCAATTATTGAAAGATGCTTTAGGTGTCGAAGAAATCATTGTGAATTCAGAAAGTTATCAAATCATTGATAAATCGATTTTAGTCAATAAAGAATATAAAACAATGGTTACTGCTTACCTTTTGTATTGGGAAAAAATTGTCGTTACGGTTTTAGCATATACAAAATTGACTATTAGTGCTTTAGTTCATTTGGTTAGTTTTGGATATGGATTGAAACTTTATTGGAATTTGAAAAAGAGTAACAACAATAGAGTTACCAGACCATTATTACAATCAATCGTGTTACATTTGGTTTCTTGGCGTATAATTGGTAGGATTATCATTGCTAATTTCTATAGTGATATAAATTTGACGGGAGTGTTTGACGTTGGAGAAATGTTAAGTGTAATAGGTAATTTGATTGAATTGCAGGATTTGAAATTTACGGCATTACGTTTAGTTGAAGTCTTATTGCTTTGGTTTATCTGGAGTTTCAATAAACCACTTGATTTCAAAAAGACTAAAAGAGATGACAAGAAAAAAGAAAAGAAAAGAAAAGAAAGCAAGAACTATTGATATTGACGATCTTCTTTTAGATTGTCTATATAATCTATATGAAGGGTATTATTAAGTAGTAGTGGTGGTGATTAGTTGTGAAGTTATGCATATTTTTTTAACAATTTATCATTGATTTCAAAAACTCGATTTATAAATGATCCTTCTCCACAATTATGTTTATTCAAATTAAATTTTTCATAAATATCAACATATGACAATGGTACAGAAACAATTTTATTAACAACAATATATTTATTTAATAATGATAAAATTGCTGCTGAATATTCAATTTGTTGATCTTTAGAATTTATATAATAAAATGATTTACTATATTGTTTAAATCCATCATTTTTCATTTTCATATGAATTTCATCTCGTATGAAAAATGGATCTTGTTGATGATGAGTATTTTCTTGAACTTTAATAAAAATTGGTTTTGAAGTTTTACAATGAATGATTTTTCCTCTAGTGGTAATACTACTACTATTGTTTTGTTTCTTTTTTTGAATCATATCTAAATCTCGATCAAAACTATAAAACACACAAAAATCTTTAATTGTAACTTGATAATATTGATAAATTGCTTTTTCCAATTCTGATTCATTGATATATAAGAAAAACCCTGGTTCTAGAATTGATCGTAACTCAATTAATCCATTTTTATTTAATATAGCATAATTATGTAAATAACAATCATGTTCTGTACTACCCAATCTTTGATTATTAGTTTTATTAATCCATTTATCAATATCATTAGTAGTTTGTACTTTGAAATATTGATATCTATTATTATGAATTTTTAGTTTTTGGAACCTGTTGAAATAAAATATTCTTAGCATTTATGTGTTTAGATTGATGAGGGGGGAGAGATAGAATGGAAAAAAGTGGAAGTCTTGTATTTCAAGGTGAAAGATTAATCTTTATATATATATAGACTTCAAGAGAATAATCGTAGATATATATTATTTAAAAGAATCAGTCTACATTCCAATATGAAGCCCGAATTGACAATAGAAAAGAGAGAGAGAAAAATAATGATACAAAATATAATATATACTTTGGATTTTTGTACATGTTTGATGAAACCTCATTAATCATCATGTTGCATTTAATAATTTTAAAAACGAAGAAAGGAGGGAAGTAGGATAAACAAGGGATGATTAATTGAAAATTTAAAGCATTGCTTAGTAACCACCACTACCACTACCACTATATTTTTCAAAGTTTTTTGTCAAGAATCTTATCTTTTTTTTTTTCCATAAAAGAAAAGAAACGAATAGATAAAAGAAACAAGATACATATCAGTGAGTGAAGAAAAACTTACTGAAAGTTGCAGGAACCAGTAAAGATCTGATCGTTTGCGTTTTTTCTTCTTCTGCTGATCTTTCTATTAGAGTTTAGTTTGTTAAATATGGTAATGTAAATACTCTTTTTCTTGTAGATCCTTGAAAAGTTATACACAAAAGATTTCTTCAACTGACTTACTAAGTATTAAAGTTAGTGTACTTCTGATACTAATGAATAACTTTGACGTCCCCAAATTTCAATGTAGCAAAATAAAACCTACTAATTTGAAGATAGCCATTGTTCTTTTATTCTTCAATAGGCTTTTTCTTTTTTTTTTTTTTTGTAACAGAATACAATAATGAAAACAATCAAAATTAAAGGGATTGATTAGTGAGTTGTGTTATAAAAATTTAGACGATAAAGTTAAAACATAAGTAGTAATGATGTTAAGAGGAGACATAATGCAAAATTCTTGATATATTGCATTTTGAATCAATTACTGTTGGAAAATAAAATTCCTCTCGTTGTTGTGATCATTTGTATGCGACTGCATAT
>OBUW01000298.1_pt1 | contig 32890 bp, 15 predicted proteins | sample 1475761 | NCBI WGS metagenome assembly OBUW01 (sample SAMEA2579908, study PRJEB22360) | human gut metagenome | biome: human gut; feature: human-associated habitat; material: faeces | place: Denmark | collected 2008/2010
AAATATATAACTATATAAAATATTTGACATTTCTTATTCCTTTTATACCAAACTCTTAATTTGTGTACTATCTGCATATGTCTTGAATTTTGAATAAACAATTTAAATGCACGAAAACACATGTCGTGCAGAGTCGCACAAATACCAATCATTGGAAAGATTTGTTGCTACTCTACGACAGTATGACTCAAATGGAGAATAAGAGATGATATTGACACACAAAATTTAATTCCATTTTCATATTTAAAGATGTGGTTTTATCCCCCCAATTTTCCTAGATATACCTGGTTTTATTACAAATACCCAACTCAATGACCAACACCATATCTTCATTTGAAAGTGTTGAGCTTACTGCTGTTTCCTTAAGACATCAAATCCAATTCCGTCCAGAAGATGAACTGTCCAGCGATTCACTAACTCCCATTGCCACAGTCACCGAGGATGATAGCTCTATAGAATATCCTGAAGGTGGATTAAAAGCTTATTCAGTCATACTTGGATCATTCCTAGGATTAATAGTTAATCTAGGGTTGATCAATTCTATTGGGGCCATTCAAGCATATGTCTCTACACATCAATTACTGAATTTAAAAGCTACTTCTATATCCTGGATTTTCTCAATTTATTTATCATTAGCTTATGCTGGTGGGATCATTACTGGACCAATTTTCGATAAACGTGGACCTTTAGAAATATTAATTGTTGCCACGGCATTTATTTTCCTTGGATTAATGGGGGCAGCACAAAGTGTGGAAATTTGGCAATTTATATTGAGTTTTATAAGTTTAGGGGTAGGTAGTGGATTAGGGACAACTCCATTAATTGTTGTTATTAGTCATTGGTTCTGTAAGAAAAGTGGTAGTTTTACAGGGTTTGCTACAAGTGGTGGGTCAATTGGAGGGTTGATTTTCCCATTAATGTTGAGACACACCTATAATGTGTATGGATACGTTTGGGCAATTAGAATCTTAGCATTCATGTCTTTGGGTTGTATGGTGTGTTCAATTTTTTTAGTTAAAGAACGATTCCATAAAGTGAAAACTGAAGTTATTGCCCAACAAACGCAAAAAACAAAATTTCTGATTCAAGTTTTGATGGACAAATTGAAATCGGTTAGTGCTAGTGATTTCAAATACATTTATGTAATATTAGGGGCGTTTTTCGCAGAATTGTCATTGATTTTGTTGGTTACTTATTTCCCTTCTTATGCAATTGCTCAAGGTGCTTCAGAGTCGACGTCTTTGTTGTTATTGACCGTTTGGAACGCCACGGGTATTTTAGGAAGATGGATACCTGGATTTGTGTCTGACATTTATGGTAGATATAATGTTTATGTTTTCATGTTAATATTGTATTGTCTTTGCATATTTGTGTTATTGTATCCATTTGGTTCAAGTGAGAAAATATTGTATGCATTTGCTGGTGTCGGTGGTTATTGTTCTGGTTCTATACTTGGTTTATTACCAGCATGCTTATCCCAAATTACTCCAGTTAATGAAATCGGTACCAAATATGGGATTCTCAATGCAGTATTATCCTTAGCAAACTTGTTTGGTATACCTATTGCTGCTTCAATTATTAAGGATGGTACACCCAAGGAGTATAATAATTTTGTCGTCTTGGTTGGTTGTTTGGCTGTTGCTGGTACATTGTTTTGGTATTTTAGTAGAGTAGCCATTCTGGGTTTCAAACTAAACATCAAGGTGTGAGTACTGACTTGTTGTGTCTATATTGCAATCATTAGTAAATTCATGTATATATACAAATTTTTATCATTCTATAAACATTCTGTTAGATGCAGCTGTGCAACTTATTTATCTTGATTAATGCCTTTCATTCTGTTCCATTTATAGCGACATTGGATACGAGACCGTGTCCCCATTTTTTCAGCAACAAGTGTCCAGTTCACAGTAGATACAACAGCCAATTGCTCATCAACAATAGCCATCAATTTGTCCACCTCGTCTTGGGTCCAATTACTTTTTTTCCTATTCTCACCAACAACCAAATAATTTCTATAACGATCACGACAATCTTCAGGCATTCTTCCCATAAGTTCACCAATCTGTGTCCATTTACTTGGATATGTCAATGTCAATTGTTTCAATTGTTCATCATCGGATTTAGTCCATTTTGCTCGAACATCGAAAATGTGGAATTTTCTTCGAACATGTTTATAAACTGATGAAACCGAACGATAAGAAAATACTTTATATATGTTTCTCCAAAATCCATCTTTGATTACCCCTGATGCCCACACTCTTTGACAAAGGTCTTCTCTATTCATTTTGGTTAAATGACAATACCCAGCAAGATAATAATCTAAATATGATTCTTCTTCGGGTGAAAACGCACGTGGTTTCTTTCTATCTTCTGGTTTTACATTCTGATTATACCACTCTAATGTCTTTTTGTATATATCTTTTGTCAAAGTTTGAACATCTGATAATGTGCTGAAATCATATTCAGGTAACTTGTGTGGTTCTTTGGGTATATCTCTTTTTCTAGTTTTCGTCTCATCTTGGGTTGCTGTTACTGGAACTGGGAAAGTGTTTAATGTAAAGGAGAAATTTGATTGAGATCCCATATTTGGCAAAGTAATATCATTATTTAAAAATGATTCTGAGGCAACAACTTCATTGGCAGCTTCTAATATTCTCTGTTCTTGAGCTTCATTCAATTCATGAGTTAATCCATGAGCATTCTGAATGGCAGCTTCAATCAATTTACTTTGTGCTTCATCGATATCATGAAATTGATTCTTTTCCTCAACTGTGGGCCCGGCACGTGTGTTCCCTTGATCTACATTTCTGGCTTTTATATTCCTTTCCTCTGTACTCTTTTCAACTGTATTTCTGTCAGCCGCATATCCTGTATCTGCATTTTCTTTGACAGCATTATCTTCAACCTCAATATGCCTTGTTAATTCGTCTCCTTGTTCTGGTCCCTCTTCATTCTTAGCATGCTCGTCGTGATCGCGATGGCGGTGTTTCTTCTTCTTCTTTTTATCCTTTTTATCCTTTTTCTTTTCTTTCTTCTTTTTCTTTTCTTTCTTCTTTTCCTTGTCTTTCTTCTTCTCTTTGTCTTTTTCCTTGTCTTTCTTTTTATCTTTCTTTTTCTTCTTTTTCGGTGGTGTTGATGAAGGAACAACAGCATCAGATGATGCTTCATTCATAAAGTTATCATCAAGAAAACCTGTCCATTGAGCAAATGCATAATCGTCAGCATCATGTTTTCTCTTCTTTTTAGAATCATGACTACCCAAGGTCCCTCCCACATATTTCATCACTGCTGCTTCAACTGCATCGTTGATATGGTTATTTTGGGCAGCCTCATTATCATTGTCATTTTCTCGTTTAGTGCCCAACTTTAATAAAGCATGTGCCCCACTCTCATGTTGATTTTCTTTCATGGTAAATATTGTAGGTAAGAGGTCCTTACAAGTATTTGCAGCTATTTTTTCTTTGTATAGTATGATAGTTCTTTACCCGACAATAATTGAAAAGAGCAGGGTAAAAAAATTTGCAAACTAAAAAAGAAAAAAATTGTATTGTATCAACTCAGTTTAGGTTTCGTTGATCTCTTGTTCTGGAAAATTGATTTTTTGGTTGTTATTGCACGACTATGTAAGTAACTGTCACAATAGCTGGTAATGCACCTAATATCATCTAATGCAAGAGACTGTTTATCAATATTCGGCTATCAAATATCTTGATTTGAGATTTTGAAGAGTAACTACGTTAATATCAATACATGGGTTTGTACAGTCTAGCACGTAATCACTATTCTTGAATATTTATAAACTACTATCTCCGTTATGGACCCCCCAATTTATCTCCGTAAATGCATAAATCGATAAATCTCGTTGCTTTAAACTATATACTTTGACATATAATATCTTGATTTCTGGAAAGTAGCCGAAGATAATCTAAGCAGGAAAGAGCAGAATCTACACAACTCAGCAAGTTGGTAATACCATTATATGGCACGACTATTTGATAGATAATGAAACAAAATGGTGTGATAATGGAGTTTTCTTTGATGTAACTTAGTCAACCAAACAAGTTACCCCATTTTTCAATGTTTTTCACATGGACATTGCTGGCCTCGGTTAAGATTTTTAGAAATCAAGTTTTTTTTTTTCCATTTCCTCCACCTCCACCTCCACCAATTTCCACCGTTGCAACAGAAAAAAAGAAAAGAAATTTAGTACCAGGCCGATTCTCGTTGTACTCCGAACAATTCAAACCAAACTTCCCACGGCCAAAAAAATGACGAAAAAACCAAAACCGTCTTAACAATATAAAATTAATGCGTGCATTTTTTTTTCACGGCACAATAGAAACTACATAGAAATAACTATGACGCATGAGACGGAATTTATAGTTTTTGCGGACTTATAAAAAGTGGTACCAATTGCACTCCCATACATTAATATATATATCTTTTTTTTTTCTCACATGCACTAAACCAATTTTATTTAATTTCATGAACAAACTAAAAAAAAAACTGAATGGAACTAAATTGTTGTTGTTATTAGGCATAGATTATCAAACGATGACCCCACACAGTTATTCCAAATTTTTTTTAAATGAATTGATATAAATCTACTTAAATAACCTTCAATTTTTCTTCTTTTTAGATCTATTTTCCTCAAATTGTTTTTTTATTATTTTTATTTTCTAGATATATCCATTCATTTCTTTATCTATAATTACATTACTCCTTATAATACAATATGTCTACTGAACTTCAAAAAGAAAGAGAACAAATTAAATTCAATCCTAAAGAAGTCAACTATTTCTTGGAAGGATCTAAAGAAAGATCAGATATTGTCAGCAATCTTGTTGAACAAATGGAAAAAGATCCAGTATTAAAGGTGGATGCGTCATACTATAACTTGACTAAAGAAGAACAAAGAGAGGATACTGCTAAGAAAATTGACAGAATTTCAAGATATTTTGAAAATGAATTCCCAGATCAACAAGCACAAAGATTATCTATTCTTGGTGTTTTCGATCCTCAAGTTTTCACTAGAATTGGTGTCAATTTGGGTTTATTTGTTTCTTGTATTCGTGGTAGTGGTACCAACTCCCAATTTTTCTACTGGACTATTAACAAAGGTGTTGATAAACTCCGTGGTATCTATGGTTGTTTCGGTATGACTGAATTGGCCCATGGTTCAAATGTTCAAGGTATTGAAACTACTGCTACTTTTGACAAAGAAACTGACGAATTTGTCATTAATACTCCTCACATTAGTGCTACTAAATGGTGGATTGGTGGTGCTGCTCATTCTGCTACCCATTGTACCGTTTATGCTAGATTGAAGGTTAACGGTAAAGATTACGGTGTCAAGACATTTGTTGTCCCATTGAGAGACTCCAATCACGATCTTATGCCAGGTGTCACTGTTGGTGATATTGGTGCCAAGATGGGTAGAGATGGTATTGATAATGGTTGGATTCAATTCTCCAATGTCAGAATCCCAAGATTTAACATGTTGCAAAAATATGCTAAAGTTTCTCGTGAAGGTGAAGTCACTATGCCTCCATCCGAGCAATTAGGTTATTCTGCATTGATTGGCGGTAGAGTTACCATGATGATGGACTCTTATAGAATGACCAGTAGATTTGTTACTATTGCCTTGAGATATGCCATTTTCAGAAGACAATTCAAGAGTAAGATTTCTGGTGGCGACCAAGAAACTAAATTAATAGATTACCCATTGCATCAAAAGAGATTATTCCCATATTTGGCTGCTGCTTATTTATTCTCACAAGGTGCTTTGTACTTGGAACAAACTATGAATGAAACCAACGAAAGATTAGATGATGCCGTTTCTGAAGGTGACAAGAAAAAAATCGATGAAGCTATTGTTGCTTCCAAGAAATTGTTTGTTGCCTCTGGTTGTTTGAAATCTACTTGTACTTGGTTAACTGCTGATGCCATTGATCAAGCTCGTCAAGCTTGTGGTGGTCATGGTTACTCTTCGTACAATGGGTTTGGTAAAGCTTATTCAGATTGGGTTGTCCAATGTACTTGGGAAGGTGACAATAACATGTTAGCCATTAATGTTGCCAAACCAATGGTTAAAGAAATCTTACAAGAACCAGAACAAAAAGGTTTGGTTATTGCTAATGTTTCCGATTTGAATGACCCAGCTAAATTGGACAAAGCTTTTGAACATGCTCTTTCTGGTTTGGCTAGAGATATTGGTGCCGTTGCCAAAGACCAAGGTTATGATGTCACTGGTCCAAGTTTGGTTTTGGTTTCCAAATTGAATGCTCATAAATTCTTGATTGATGGATTCTTCAAACGTATTACTCCAGAATTTGCTCCAATCTTGAAACCATTGGGATTCTTGTACGCTGATTGGATCATTGAAACTTTCAGTTCTGTGTTTTTATCTTATGGTGTTATCGCTCCGGAAGTGATTAAAAAGATATCCTCAGAACATTTCCCAGTATTAGCTAAACAAATCAGACCAAATGTCGCTGGTTTGACTGATGCTTTCAACTTGTCTGATATGTTGACTAATGCTGCTATTGGTAGAGCCGATGGTAATGTATACGATCACTACTTTGAAACTGTTAAAAAATTGAACCCACCTGAAAACACTAAAGCACCATATTCACAAGCATTACAAGATATGTTGAACCGTCCATCAGTTGAAGAAAGACAAAGAGGTGAAAGATCTGAAGAAGCTGCTGAAATTTTATCTAGTTAGACAAAAAGAAAGGGGAGACAATCTGTGTATAGATTATAAAACAAAGAATTGACAAAAGACATTGACATTTTTAAATTTTTTTTTAGTTGTTATGATAATAAATAAATAAATTAACGTTTTGAATTTTACAATTGTAGAGATTTGTTGTTGTTAGTGCTTTGACAGAAGCTGTATACTTAAGTTTTATGCAATGCTAGAACTTTTTATTATTTGCTATGCTGAAGAATTGGGACATAAACACATATAAACTTAGAGAATTCTCTGATTCATTTTATCACTATTGTTGTTTTCTCCTCTTTTATATAGACCCTTTTATAGCTTGGTTACTGTTTGATTTTTTCGTTTCCATAACCACTACAATGCTTTTTCCAATAATTTTAATCTTGTCAATTTTTGCAAATTTTATACAATGTCAATTTCAACCACTGTCTGAACCATTCATTTTAGCTGCTTATGATCCAGATTATTCCCCGTATGATGATAATAAAATCATGAATCAAAACATTCAAAGATTTGGTTATAATAAGACAAAAGTCATCTTGTCGAAACATATCAATACCACCAATATTTATCTTGAAGGAAGAATATTGGATAATTCAAGTTATCAAATTGATGCTACTTTAAAAGGAATGTTTATTCGAGTTGATAAATTTACTCATCGATTGAAATTATGTCCTAATGGGAAAACATCAAAATATTTTTCTATTGAAAAAGATATGTTATTTTATAAGAATGATACTATTTGGTCAGTTTGTTATGATGAATTTGAAGATGTTTCATATATTTATCATGGTAGTATTGATGATAATAAAAAATATTGTTGTCCTGATAATGGCAAAGAAATAATCTTAAGAACTTTGGGTAAATATGATGCAAGCGGAGCTCTACCTGACTATACAAAGCATCCTCATAAAAAAAACAGTAACGTCTTAGGTTAGATATATGTGTATATGTCCATCTGTCTGTGTTGTATAGATTGTATGTTGGGAAATATGTCAAACAAGTACAATTTTGCAATTTGTAGATTGGTACACGAAAAAAGGTAGTGTGAAATGGATGACATATGTAGTTTTTGATAACAACACACGCACACTATATTTAATCTATCAACTTCACACTGACTGAGGACGAAGTTGGTTTGGTTTAACTTCAAGATGAACAATTACTTCACAAAATATATACCTAATATAAGATTATCTAATACGGTTGATTCTGATGATCATACTATCGGCAACTCGACCAACAGTCTACCGCATATAAATTACATAATTATTTTTAATCCAACATTTGTGTCACCCAAAGCCGAATCTGATGAAGAGTTAATTAAACAAATTATAGTATTCCTACAAGGTAAAGACTTGCCAGAATCACAATTTTCACAAATAGAACAATTGAAATTAATTGGTTTATTGAGAGGAATTGAATCGCTTGGTGAAAGTTTTTCCAATTCAACCACGTCCACAACAACAGGTAAAAAACCAACAATTCTTAAATCATTGGATTCCTCAACTGTAATGATAGAATTGGAATCCAACTATTTTTTAGCTTGCAATATCACAATCAGCTCTCAAATCAATGATCAAACTGTCAACGGGATTAACCAACAGTTACTAAAATCAATTATGCAATCACAACGATATTTTGAATTATTCAATAAGTCCATAGATTACACTTATAATCAATATGGAATTAATTATTTGCAAGGTAGTTTAAAATCATTTTGGCGAAATTTTTTAACAATGTTTAATTCCCAATCAATAACGATTCCTATAAGTCCAACATCATCAATAAATTGGTTTAATGGTTTGAATTATCAAGGGTTTTTAGGATTATTACCTTATACACAATACAAAAAATCGTCAATTATTATAAATCAACAAATAAGAGAAGATATTGAGTTGTTTATGAATCATAATAAATCAGTTTCAGGTGTATTGATTAATTACTTTAATCTAAAACTACCGAAACGGCATGGTGTGGTGTATATGAATACTATTGGAAACAAGTATATTGATAATGATGGGTTAATTGATATTTATAATTGGTTGGAATATAACCAGTATCATGATAATTTGTCAAATTTGAATAATGGAGGTGTTTTAAGTAGTAATTTATCTGTGGCATCATCACCGCCGCAAGAGGGTGAAAATCAAGATGGAAATGCTTCTGACGGTACAACAGATACACAATTTGGATTTGATGTCAGTCTGGGATTAAGAGTTTTGAATCCAGTCAATTTGACAAATAATTTGGTTATTTCCCCAATAAATTACACAGTATCAACTGTAATGGAGGGAACACAAGTATCTAATTGGTTGGCTATGCCTCAGTTTATTAAAAAATTGACTGTTGGTGATGACAACGAAACAGCAGAATTACCTCCAGATCAAACAGCTGATATCAACGAAAATAGAAGTGAAGAGGACGAAGATGACTTATCAGGGGAGTTTATTATAGGACTACAATCTGATGGGAGTATCCTGAGACAAGTTGTTTATTTGAAAACTACAGATTCCACTTATCAAGAACACCAATTGGTGACCTATCATAAAGATGATATATATGTTACTTTGGTATGCGAATCAAGTGATCCAAAGCTTGATCTGTCTGGATTTTATAAATCATTGGAAACTTCATTGCTTAACCCAATTATTGAACAAATTGAAACTGTTGCTATGGGTGGAAGTATGTTACAAACAAGTGTAAACTCAATACGATCATTGTATGTTCCTAATGATATTGATCAAGATTTTTTTTACATTACATGTAATCCGAAACAAAGAAATTTCCAAAGTTCATTACCTTATTTACCACATCTTTCAAATATGAATAGTGATACATTGACCAAATATCAACTAACGGCATTATATTATTTACATGATCAATTGAGTAATATTTTTCAACCGATATTTTTCGAAAACCAACTTCATGAATTTTTCCATAAATTCACCAGTAATAAATTAAATGATTGGATGTTTTATTATATCAAATATCAAGACAAGTATATCATTATCATGAAAAATAAAAGTAAAAATACAACTTCAACATTGACCAACAATCAATTGTCTGCAAGTGTACCACCCACAATTGAAAGATCAATAGTCAATAGAATATCTGAAGGGGTATTAGATTATGCTAAATTGGGATTTTTAGAGAATCTTGGAGATGATGTAAAGTATTGGTTAGGTACTCAACAAGAAGATCTAGAGTCAATAGAACAGGTTTCTTTACTGTAAAAAAAAGTCATTTATTGTATATAATTTAATACACTTGGTACATCATTAGAAATTGCTCCTGGTAAAATCATATTCGTTAACCAGCGAGGTAAATATCCACCAGCATCTGATGTAGTTGCCATAATCCATTTCAAGTCTGAATCTTTATTATCACTCCATGATATTTTTTCAATTGAATGATATTTACCAATGACAAAACTACCAGTAGGACCATCTATAGGCACACTTATAATATATGCACAATTGGTGTCTTTGTCATCTTCCTCAGTTTGGTTGCTCTTGTCAAATTTGTAAATATGAACCGATTCATAAAACATCCTATTACTTATGCCAATGGTACCAAACTTATAGTTTGCATGTAATTCATAACTCCAACCACCATCGGGATACTCGGTTACATTTGAAATCTTTAGGGAATCAAATTCTTCAACATAATTTACTTCATGATCAGAATGAGTTGATCCAATATTTGCAGTACCAATTAGGCAATCAATGACTTTTTGTTTATAAGCTGATGGGATTAATGATTCTCGAGCACACCAAAATTGATTATCTCTGATATTTGTGGTGGAATATGTTGATGTGGTGATTGTTTCCGGGATAACATTTGATTTGAATTGTTTACCTGGTTTCCAATTTGTCACGGATTTTAAAATAGTCTTTGATTCAGCTAATAATGTATCTCTTTCCAGACTAGGCATTTTGATAATGATGAAGAATAGGGATGAAAGCAAGTGTACTCTAAAACTTGCAATCTAAGTTTTTATGCGAGATAAAGAATGCGAGATATGCACATAGTCGTGTGGAATCACGTATTCTCGTACCAACTTAGTTTGCGACAAGGCTGCTTTCATTTGCCTTTTACACTTCTGCAATATAGTCAGGATTGTGTGTGTTGGCCAGACATTGAACTTGTCTACTATATTGTTTTGTACTTGATTATACAGCTCCGCCTACTTCTTAACCACTTCACAATCTAGAGACCCACATTATTTTTAATAACCTTGATTTATGAATTAAAATGAAATACATACACAACCCAAACTTAAGAAACCTATATAAATATCAATATTGAATATATAAAACGATAATAAATAATATAAAACCATGTTCATACTTTGAAAACAAAAAGAAAAAATGATGTTTGTTATTGTCCGACTTAGTTCATTGAAACAAAGACCCCTTCATCGTGATTCATAGTTAAATGAATACATTTATTTGGAGGGTATTGTTCATCTCTTGATTCCAACACTGGGAACAATTGTGCCAATCTAGTAATAACATAAGAAGCTTCAGTTAAAGCAAATTGTTGACCCAAACAAATTCTTGGACCACCATTGAATGGCAAGTAAGCCCATCCCAATTTCTTGGTCAGAGGTTCAAACCATCTGTCTGGTCTAAAATCATGAGAATCTTTACCATAATATTCCTCTAATCTATGAGTCTTGAAAACAGTGTAAGCAACAGTAGAACCTTTAGGAACGAAAATTGGAGAAGTACCATTTGGACCACCACCGGTTGGTAAAGTAGTGTCTTTGGTTGAAGTTCTGAAATTAATTGGGACTGATGGGTATAATCTTAAAGTTTCGTTCAAAATAGCTTTCAAGTATTCACATTTCTTCAAGTTTTCAAAAGTAATGTCTTCAACACGAGCTTCTTCACCAACACCAAAATTGGCTTCAATTTCTTCTCTCAATTTGTTCCAAACTTTTGGATTTCTGGCTAATTCAAACATGGCAAATGACAATAACCCAGCAGTAGTATCTCTTCCAGCAACCATAATGTTCAATAATTGATCTTGTAAAACTTTTGGATTCTTGGTTTGTTTAACCAATTCATAAAGGAAAACGTAACCACCTTGAGATTTTTCTTCGATTTCTTTTTCGGTGGAGTTCAAGGCCTTGTCAACAAAATATTTGGCCAAGTGATGGACTTTAGCATTACAGTCTCTGAATTCCTTATTGTTGGTCAACCAGTAGAAGGTTTGTGAATATGATCTGGTGGCTAAGTAATGTTGAGAAGTATTGAAAGCAGTAGCAAAATTGTCTTTACCTGGGATATCATTTGGTGGAGGAATACCTAATTTATCATCATATAAAGAGTGGACGGATTCTCCAAATAAGAATTCAGTGGCAGTGTCAACGGTAAATCTGAAGAACAATTCTTGCAAGTCAAAAGTTTCACCTTTGTTTAATTTGATTTGTTTGGCCAAGATTTGAATATGAGGTTCCAAAGATTTGACATGAGCAATTTGTTCACGAGCAAATTGTGGTCTTAACATAGCTCTACTATGTTTCCAACCTTCACCATCTAAAGTGAAAATACCGTCACCTAATAATGGATAGAAATGGGCGTGTCTGGTACCCAAGGAGAAATCATTGAATTGAGTAGCTAAAACGGCTTTAATATTTTCTGGTTCAATAGTGAAAATAATTTTCAAAACACCAGCAACATTCAAATAGAAATTTTTGGAGTTGAGTTCATCAAAAGTATCACCACCAAATTCAGCTAATTTACCAGAGTTTTTAGCTTTAATAGCATCAATCAAAGCTGGTATACCGGTCCAGCCAGCTCTTTTCAAGTGTACTGGGTTTTTACATCCCAATTTATAACTGTAGTAAGCGTTCTTAAGGTTGGTTGATAAAACGAATATTAACCCAGCACCAATTAAAATGGTGTACCATTTGGTCAAGTACGGAAGAACACTATCGATAATATCGTTGAATGTAGTTGAGGACATTGAGGTGGTAATTTTTATTTGTTATTTAGTTGTTAATGTGAAAGGGATATTGGGAAAATGTTAATATATATAAAGTAAGAAATACAATGCTTAATTAAAACAAAAGGGAAATTGAGAAACTTTTTCAAAATCTATTTTTTTTTTGAATAAAATGTGGAATCGACTGGTATTTATATTTATATCAATCTATGGACAATTACTATGGTTTATACATGACAGTTTAATTTTTTGTTTTGTTTTAGTTATGGTTTTTAGGTCCCCCTCTTCTTCTTCTTCTCATAGTGAATACATTTTTTTGCAATTGTTAAGTTGATGATTATTTTTATGTAACATTTTTTTTCTCTCTCCTATTGTGAAAACACAAAATGGTTTACTACCAACAGAAAATAGGTTTGTGTAACCACTTCAAGTCCGACTGATACATAATTCCAAAAGTAATTGTTGGGTGCATATTTTGTTTGTTCTTGCATGTGGAGAATTTGTAATTTTATTTATTGGTAGTTACTGTTTATGGTAATAATTAACCATTTCTCCTTAGAAAACTGTAATTTTGAACTAAGGTTAAATTGTGAAGAAAACTTGTCGAACCTAAATTTTCATTCACGTTTCGCAATTATGAAAATTCAAAGAATAGGTGTGAAGTGCAAACTCTCCCCACAAATGTACTGAAACTGTTGGATAATTTATTCTATAGGATAGCAATTTGAAAAGTTAGGTATCGGGGATCATAATAACTCTTGATATTGGAGTTTCAGCATATGTGACAACCATCAGAATGACCTTACATATTTCTATGAGCAAACTTTTTCTTCGTTGGGGTATATAGGAACTTTAACTTGTTGAAGCCTTGCGATCTCTTAGTTAGTTTATCTTTGGGTGGTGTGTTTAAGGTTATATTGTTGGGGTTTGCGTTTATTAACAATCCATGGGTATGAACAAAGAGTACAGAATAAAGTATGAGCCAATCATAAAAACTCTATTTCATATATTACTGTGACACTAAGAAAAAGAAAGAAAGGGCAACTCATCAAGAAGTTTCTCTTTTAGGCTGAAACAATTAGTTAACTATGTATAACTAAAAACAGTCAATTACTTTTTTGGGAAATCACAAGAACTTTTACAAGAAAAAAAAAAAGATGTGGGACTACGTAAATTGAAAAAATGTTGGATAATTGCTAGTCTGGTTATCGTTGCTTCTCCGCCCACAATCAAAAGCAATAGACATGATCATCTGGTAGTAATAATTATGCTGTAATACTTGCTTTCAAAGTAATGCTTATGAGAAAGGCATACGTTACTTATTATTCAACGTCAAACTGAATATGCTATTATATCTTCGATAGAAAATAATTTTGCAGGTTACGGAGGAGAAAGTTTAGGACCGTTTGTTTGAAATTCAGTTGTATTTTTTGTTTTGTGGAATTAAAATTGAACAGTAATTCCGATACTTGCATATAACAACAAAATTAACAATAGAAAATTTTTTTATATAACATTTTACTATACGCAATCAAAAGACTAATTTAACCCCACTTTTTTATTTTAGGATTTTACTTCGTCAACTCCGAATAGGATTTTTGTTGTCACGTACACGTTTATATTCTATTTTTGTCCCTCTATCTCCATCACTGCTGTCATTACCACATTGGTATTGATATAGTGCCATTAAGAAAAATTCCTGCCTCCACCTTGCGCCCCACCACCTAACTTAGTTTGCTATCTGTACTAGTACTACTATTACTTTGAAAAAAATATCAATGATACATTCAATTTAGTAATTAATTAATCATCAAATGCTAAAAAGAAAAGTATCAACACTTTTGAATGACAAATATTGATTCCCCACAGTATGGTTACGAAACTATTGATTTGTATTAAATTAATTATGTTGTCTTTGATTAGCAATGTATTTCATATGAAATTGTCACTCTCAATATTGGCCCCCTTTCGCTTAAGGAAAATCGTTGTCAAATTTATTAAAGAAAATTATGCTTATGAAAGATACCCTCGATCTTAACAATAGTATTGAACGCCCACATACAGCGAGATTTTGTGCTTGATATCATATTGGTAGCGACAGAGCCATACTAAATTTTTTCACATGAATGTTTTCTGTTAGATTGTAATTTGTGTTTTCTAAAAATCTTTTGAGACACATATTGCAGGGTACAGTTAGTATTATATGATACGAACAGTGTCAATTCCATTTAGATTCATAATCTTTAGAGCTTAGACATAAACACCTAACAACAAAAACTTTATATTTCAACAACGGCGGCGATTCTCGAATTGTGGACACCTCTCTACTCCGGTATCTCCGCCTTATACTCCATAAGGTTTATCTATTTTCATGCCAGATTTGTTCAACTAGGTTTATGGTATTCTTTTTTTTTTACTTTATACATTGCGCATCTGCAAGTTAGATCATCAAGAATAAACACAATAGACAATTATTTAGAATTATTTAGGGTCTTTTGACAATTTTGATAAGTGATTTCCATGGAAAAAACTAAAATGTTCTTAGGTTTTGTTACTCTCTTTAGTGTAGCTTTGAATTTTTTTTCATGTGAAATAGTTCTTTTACAAAGTATCTAAACAAACAAAGATTTGCAATCATTTGAAATTTTTCAATAAGTTTACTATTATTATAAGTGTATAAAATACAGTATGACATGGAGGGGCATAGGGGGTAGGTGGTTATTATTGCAAAATCCGAAAAAATCCCCCTATTTGCAGCATCGCAGGAAATCTGTAAATTAATCTCCGGCTCTCTTATTATTGCCCTGAGCCATCACCAAATGTGTACAATTGTATCTCGCCATGCAGCGCTAACAGAATCTGTAGCAAACAAACGAACAAAAAGAAAAAAAAATTGTTATCTTTGATATTCTAACCCCCTTGAATCTATGCTGTCAAAATCTAGATCTTACGTTTCAATTGCTTGTGATAATTGTCGTAAACGTAGAAGAAAATGTAATGGAGAACTTCCCTGTCATTATTGTTCAGGGAAAAACAAACCATGTGTATATGACAAGACCAAAGATAAACGAAGACGACGAGTAGATTTAGTTTATGTTGATTATTTAGAACACAAGTATAACAATCTACTCAATTTTGTCAAAAGAATACGATCAACTACTAAAGATGAACGATTACGTGCTCAATGTAATGAAATGTTGGCTAATAATGATCCCAAATTCATTGATAATAAAGATCTTGGATTATCAAATGATGAGCTGACCCATAACAATCAATCCGACAAACAACAAAAGGAGATCATTCAATTGGATAACCCTATGGATGAGTTGGTGTCTATGAAATGGGAATTGAAATTTGATGAATCTGGCAATACAAAATTCTTGGGTCCTCCAGTTCGACAAGTTGACCGATGTTTGGTCAAAGACAGTATGGTAGGCATGGAAGACCCCGAAAGAGTATCCTATTTTAATGAAACAGTATTGGCAGACACAGAATTCATGAAAGAACTAATAAGCACATTTTTTCAAAATTTGTTGCCATTTAATTTAGTACTTGAAGAGATCAATGTTGACGAGATTACTCGAGAAATCACATCAATGACAGATAAACGTAGCTGTTACGAAGCAGTGAGTTGTTTACATTTATTAGCATTGGCTATTTTAGCATATGGATTTAGTATACTACCAAAAGATCATCCCTATTTCCAAAACTTAAACGGATGGAACCCACTTTTGTCAATAGTTGAAAGATCATTATTTAAACTACTTCGGAAATCGTCTCACACAACCACTGGTAATTTAACTGATCATTCACATATAGTTTACACCATTTTGATTATTACGATTTTGCATTTGGGAAATTATGATGAATCTCAGGCTTGGGTTTATTCCTCAATACTTTGTTCTCAGATTCAACATGTTGGTTGGAATGTTTCAACTGATTATCCACTGGAATCGAATGACCTATCTAAATTCAGATCAAAACTATTTTGGAATTGTTTAGTGGTGGAAAAGATATCGGCATCGATGTTTGGACGTAGTTCACCAATAAATTTCCGACAACTTTTAACAGATTTCTACACTTCAGAAACTAAAGATATCAATGAACTTGTTTTCCAATTCAATAGTAAACTTTGGTTTATATATGATAAGTTTATGGGACAGGTTTATTCATTTCATTTCAACACCCAGAATAAAATGCTATATAAAAAAGTCTTAATGACGGCAACTCAAAGTTTCCAAGATTTCCAAGGATTTATGAATCAATATTTGCCATTAAATGAAACTAACCTTGACAACCAGAATATAATCTTACTACATTTGACTTTCCATGTGTTTTTATTGTTAATAATTCGTCCATATATGAAAATGCCAGAGATTGCTGGGTCCATATTTCAGAAAAGTATATCTATTACCGAACAGTGTTATATTCTTATAAACCAATATAATAGCAAATTTGGCAATGGAGTGACAACAGGATGGTACAATTGTCATTATGGGTTTTTATTGTATCAAGTTTCAGTGTTCTTGTTATGTGCTATTCCTGTACATGATTCTGTTGGCCCTGCAGGACAACACAATGTATTAATTCAACGTTTACATTTATTTTTACAATGTTTGAAAAATGGATCAAAATATTTACCTGTTTATAATGTCTATTACCAAACTTTGTTAAACATATTTAATAATATGACTCTCGATGAGGAAATTTCGATTTTGGTGAGACAAGCGTATGAAAATGAATCAATTGAAGTGAAGACAAGTAGTGTTGAAAAAGAAGATTTGGTACTTGATTTTGATCAAGATTGGCAATCATACGTGAACTCTTTGAACTTAGAGTTGAATCAAGATGTCTATAGCTATTTAGAAGAAGGCATACTTGATATGTTATGAATTAAAACAGCAAATCTACACAACGTATATACCTGTATAATCAAACATGAGCATGAGTCTCATTTGTAATATTTCTCCCAGTTTTGAGATACTTTATTTTTCACTTCTTCGGAATAACCATTAAAGTTACAAGTAACAAATTTAAAGTCTGGATCCGTGAACTGTTTCGGGAAAATACAACTAGTTACACATTTACCACCTTGACGAGTCTTGATCAAGGGACCTTGAGAAATAAATGGGGCTAATGGAAAAGGTTTAACGTCATCAAAATAGACCTGATCCTGAACTGGAGTATGACGAGTGGTATATGCCCAAATAAGTTGTTTGAAATCAAAAATATCAATATCATCACCAACAAGAATAACTTCATGAAGAATCAGACAAACTTTATAGCATTCCTTGGATTTGAATAAGAAATCTCCCACCAAGTTCAGCAATTCTTTTGCATTAGTTTGCAATTTAATCAACTCTTGAATATTGATTTTCACGGCAAGCCATAATGCTTGTGCTTCGTAGGGAGTAAACACATCTTCCACAATTTTAGATAACACTGGGTGTTGGGAAATCAAATACTTTGTCTCAGCAGAGACTAATCCTCCAATCAAAGTATGAGTCTCATCGGTACATAACCCTGGGTTTGATATTGGCATGATTGCTTCGTCACGGTAAGATATATGATTGACACGATATAACGGTTGAGTGTGATGATCTTGTGGGAAACAATAACCGTGCATTTCCCCAAACGGACCTTCGGTAACCAAAGTATCTCTATCCAAATAGCCTTCAAATACCATTTCACAATCTGCTGGAACTTCTAAATCATTGGTTTCACATTTTACAACAGGTACAGCTTGGTTGCATAACCCACCAATATACTCTGCTTCAGTTGCACCATCAGGAATTGGCATCGATGAAACAAGAATCGCTGCCGGCGGGACTCCAAAACAAAGAGCAAATGGGATTTTATCCCCCTTCCCAGCTGCAACCCATGCATCAGAAACTTGTTTCACGTGTTGAGGATTAATAACTAGCCCCGTAATACTTTTTGAATCATGAACCATACCCCTAGCAATTGACCAATTAGTCCATGATTTATCTGGGGTTTGTAACACCCACATACCATAAGTTTGAATAAATTTCCCACCATCACCATGATGTAATAATGGAACTGGCAATTTTGTTAAATCAATTTGTTCATGAGTCAAATGGTGCTTTTTATGTGGCGATTTTTCATTAGGAACAAGTACTGGTGGGATAAATTTTTTGGGGTTTCTATTTGCCACTAAGAAATCAATGATTTCTTTCATTGGTGTTTGGGAATCCAATCCTAAATGTAATGCAATACGAGCATGATCATTACCAAACCCTCTTAATCCACCAGGACAACCTAATATACGAAATAAGTTCTTAGGGTCGACATTTCCTGGATCTTGTTTCAAATTATTGAAAAGTGGAGCAGCAAGTTTATTCTCATAAGCTTTTCTTGTGATGGCACCAACTTCTAAATTGGGATCAACTTCGGTATCAATTTCAACTATATCCCCTTCATTTTTAAGAACTTGAATAAAATCTCTAAATTTTAATGCTGGATTAAGTGACATGTTTTTTGAAGTACTTTGTAAAGGAAAACAAATATGTAGTGACTATAGAAATTACTTCAATTGGGGTTTGAATTGTTCAATTGATGCTTTATTTATATTTTAGGCACTCTGTAGAAGGAGGGGTGTTTGACAATAATAGGAGATTTGGCTTCTGCTTGGACATTACGGAAAATGCAAGCTAACATTGAATGATGTTTTAGGTAAACTATACATTCAACCGGAACAATAATTCCTGATTTAACACAATAGGAATTTAAATTGCCTCAATGTCATGTAGTTTTTTCCGAAGAACCAATCAGTTAAAGACAACAGGAATTATAGTTCCGCATACAACTCTAACAAAAAAAAATTATTTATTCATACTGTTTTCAATTTTGTGATTTCAATAGCAAATAAACAAAAAATGGCCAACTGTTTGTTCCCCAACATGTATTTTCCGGGCTTGTGTGGATCTGTCAAGATGAAATGAAATTTTCAAAGATCTGTCTAACTATAAATTGAACTACCACGCTCATTGATTTAAAGAGACCAGATTTTTTGAGGGATATTTTACACTTGTGTTGATGATACAGAATCATTACTAATGATTGCGAGAGTTTGTTTGAGAAGACTGAATGTTTTACCCATTTTTCAGATTCCATCGAGAAAGTATTCTATTAATTATGAAAAAGTGAATAACTCAATATATAACAATGTGATCAAACCCAAAAGAATAGTTTTAGCAATCACCGGTGCCACGGGGACTCAAATAGGGGTAAGGTTATTAGAAATATTGAAAGAATTGGGTGTGGAAACTCATTTGGTCATGTCAAAATGGGGGATTGCCACTTTGAAATACGAAACTGATTATCAAGTTGATTATGTCACTTCATTGGCTACAAAAACATACTCTGCAAGGGATGTAACAGCACCAATATCTTCAGGGTCATTTGTTCATGATGGAATGATTGTTGCCCCTTGTTCAATGAAATCACTTTCAGCTATCAGAACTGGTTTTACGGAAGATTTGATAGTTAGAGCTGCTGATGTTTCTTTAAAAGAAAGGCGTAAATTGTTATTAGTTGCTCGAGAAACCCCTCTTTCAGATATTCATTTGGATAATATGCTATATTTACTGCGAATGGGGGTGACAATATTCCCACCTGTGCCAGCATTTTATACAAAACCAAAAACTATTGATGATATTGTGGAACAAACCTGTGGAAGAATATTAGATAATTTTGGAATTAATATAGACACGTTCGAGAGATGGGATGGAATTAACCATAGATAGATAGTTATAGAGATTTAGAAATAGGAGAATAGAGATTAAGTTACGATTATTATTGCAAAATTGTCGTTCAAAATAAACTAAGTTGAGTGCGACATTTTCAATTTTCTTTTTAACAAATGTCGTTGTTGTGGCCCATCCCATAAAAATTTTTTAACCCAAGCCCTAAAAGGAGAAACAGAGAAAAAAAATTCCTACACGATCTCATCTCTCTTCACATTTTCAATACTCTTTTTCTTTCTTTTTCCTTTTTATTGTTATACTTAAACATATACACTTAAGATACATATCTAATTATACTCACATCATGGGAACTCAAAAGAAGGAAAAGCAAAGAAGGGTAAGGGAGAATGATACTAGAGACGGTAATCTTCGAGTTAAAGGAGAAAACTTTTACCGTGATGCTAAAAAAGTGAAACATTTGAATATGTATAAACAAGGAAGAGCCATTCGTAATAAGAAGGGAGAAATAATAAAAGCTGCTGATTTACAAAGTACAGATATACCAAATGCAAGAGTTGATCCAAATAGAAAATGGTTCGGTAACACAAGAGTGATTGCTCAAGATGCTTTAACCCATTTCAGAGAAGCTATGGGTGAAAAATCCAAAGATTCATATCAAGTATTATTGAAAAGAAATAAATTACCAATGTCATTATTGGATGAAAAAGATACAACTGAATCCCCAACTGCTAAAATTGTTGAAACCGAATCGTATTCCTCGACATTTGGTCCTAAACAACAACGTAAGAAACCTAGAGTCGCTGCTTCTAGTTTGGAAGATTTAATGAATGCTGCTGAAGCTGATTCAACCCAATTCCAAGAAAAGCAAGAATTGGATTCAACTCTTGGATTAATGGGTGGTTCTATCTTGGATAAAGATGATTTCACACAAGAAGCTAAAGAGGCTATTTTCCATAAAGGTCAATCCAAACGTATTTGGAATGAGTTGTATAAAGTTATTGACTCTTCTGATGTGGTTATACATGTGTTGGATGCCAGAGATCCAATTGGTACCAGATGTGAATCTGTTGAGAAATACATAAAGGATGAATGTCCTCATAAACATTTAATTTATGTTTTAAACAAATGTGATTTAGTTCCAACTTGGGTAGCGGTATGTTTTGAAAACGTGAATTTTTGGACAAATGTTTTTCCTTTTTTTTTTTTACTACTAACTTTTGCAATTCCAGGGAATTGATCTAGATAAACATCAAACAATAACAATATACTTGCACCAAAGCATTTAGTCAGGGTGATAATGCTTGATATTTAATCATTTGATTCTTTATCAACTTTTTTCAACTACATTATTGCCTGTTACGTCTTTGGAAGAATAATACAATTCGCCCCGTGTTCCTAATGAGTGACTTTCTTGTATCGTCACAAGTTGGATCTTGTACCGTTCTGGTATGAGATTTTGTTCACATTTTTTTGTTGATAGTTTTTATTGACATACTTTAGAATTGTCACGGAATCTTATTTTGAGTTGAAATTAATCCTTGTATTTTCTTTAACAGGTAAAATACATTTATCATTGGTTTATTTCATAGTATAGAGGCCGACATCTTATCTTTTTCTTATATTGTTATTGTTGTTGTTCATTTTAGTTTATGTCTCTGGTTTGCTAATGATTTACATTATTGTGGGGGAAAAAAAAATAGAATGAAGTCCAAGCTTGTTATTCTTGCTTCTATTACTAACATTGTTTTAATTAGGCTGCTTGGGTTAAACATTTATCAAAATCATTCCCAACATTAGCATTTCATGCTTCTATAACCAACTCGTTTGGTAAGGGTTCTTTGATTCAATTATTAAGACAATTTTCAACTTTACATTCAGACAGAAAACAAATTTCTGTGGGGTTCATAGGATACCCAAACACTGGTAAATCAAGTATAATAAACACTTTGCGTAAGAAAAAAGTTTGTCAAGTTGCTCCTATACCCGGTGAAACCAAAGTTTGGCAATATATTACTTTGATGAAACGTATATTCTTGATTGATTGTCCTGGGATTGTTCCACCCCTGAGCAAAGATACCGAATCTGACATTTTATTCAGAGGTGTGGTGAGAGTGGAACATGTTTCTAATCCAGAACAATACATCCCTGACATGTTGCAAAAATGTGAAAGAAAACATCTTGAGAGAACCTATGAAATCAAAGGTTGGAGTAAATTTGAGGCAGATGAAAGTCTATTGGAAAGAGCTAGTACAGAATTTATAGAATTAATTGCTAGGAAACAAGGTAGATTGTTGAAAGGTGGTGAACCAGATGAAAGTGGTGTTTCTAAACAAATATTAAATGATTTCAACCGTGGTAAAATCCCTTGGTTCGTACCTCCACCAAAGGATGAGGAAAAAGATGAAGACAAAACTGGTGAAGATAAGAAAATTGGCTACAAGAGAAAGAGACAAGAAAGAGAAGCTGCTGAGAAAGAGCTACAAGAGAAAGAAGAAAATCAAGATGAAGATGATAAAGAAGTTAAGAAAGCTAAATTAGAAGAGTAATGAACGGGGTATTCTTATAGATTGTTTTGTAGGTTTATTTTTTTTTAGTTCTTTTTTTTGAAGTATTGGGAATAATGATATTTATTAATACACTAATGTTACACTCTACCACCAAAATGAACCATACCACTCTTGCTGATTATCCCAACAGGAGTGGAAGGTGTGGAAATTCCATTAATTCTTGAAGCAACAATTTCATCTTCAGTGACCCCATTATTATTTGTATTGTTAATGCTGGTGCCACCACTAAAAGTACCCAACCCCCAAATAGTACCTTTAAATCTGCTCAATAATGTCATATTTGACCGTCTTAACAATTCCTTGAAACATTCCATCGACAAATAAGCGTGTAATGTAGAAGTTAATTGTTGTGAATGGAAAGTAGAATTGGTAAAATGTTGTCGAATTGCTGGTGATATGGGCAATAAATGTAATTCCTCTGCCAAATATTCGATTGAAGGTTTATTTGTTTTTTCATCTAAAGTATTTGAATTGGTTCCTCCTGCTCCATTTGTTGTAGATTTGTTTAATATTTGATTTCCAATGTATTTTAAGTCATAAAAGTTTGGGAAATATTTGGCACACCACCAATAAAAGTCAGGTTCATCTACTGGTAAATCATCATTCAGTAATAAACTAACAAAGAAACCTAAATCATAACCAGCATGGAATGAAACCCAATTTATATTATCATCTAGAATTAACCCACTTTCAATCATCAATTCAGCAAATTCAAAATGGGGTATACCATGTGTCAGAAGTAATTGGAAATTAATTTGTGAGGTTTGTGCCAACATGGCTAAATGTTCTTCATTATACATTTCTTTAGTTAAATCATACAAGAAATTAAATTGCCAAATTACTGGGGTGCTGATAGTTTCATTTTTCGATATTTTGATGACACATAATGATAATTGAATCAAATTTAACAAATCAGAATTGGCTCTTAATGTTTGAAAATGATAATCTGAAGAAGACTTAAAAGTTCCCACTGGTCGAGCAACTATACCAGGAATTTCTTGATGGATGGCAATAAAAACTTTTGAGGTTTTGTCATTGATAAATGTTCTTAAGGCTTGAAACTCGTGTTCCAAATTACTACTCCATACTTCTTTTATGATTGGTATAGCCTGTTGTTGCTGTTGCTGTTGCTGCTGTTGTTGTTGTTGAGCTTGTAATTGTTGAAGTTGAACCTGTTGTTGGAGTTGTTGTAACTGTAATTGTTGTAACACTGGATTTGATGATAATGAACCATTACCAGTAGATGTGGCATTTGAATTGGCACCTCCGTTTAATACTGCCAATAGTGGATTAGTTGATGTTGGAGTCCCCATCAGCTGTTGTGTCAATTGTGGTGGCACTTGCAGCAGCTGCAGTTGCAGCTGTTGTTGTTGTAAATGTTGATTTAATAATTGTTGTCTCTGCAATTGTTGTAATTGTAATTGGGAAAACTGAGGTGATTGGTTTGATTGAGATTGATTCGACTGCAGTGGCTGCGACTGTTGTTGCTGTTGCTGCTGTTGCTGTTGTTGTTGTTGTTGTTGTTGTAAATATTGAAGATGTGGGTTAACATTCATTATTCGTTAATCTATTTATTATTGGTCTTTCTTTAATGGATATTGTCCAATTTATTTCAAGAATTTAGCTCCAGAATCTAAGTTTGTTGAAGATTTTTTTTTGTCTTCCGCCTTTTTCAGTGAAGAGAAATAAGAAAAGAGAAGGAAGGAAGGAGAAAAAATATGTGCGACTGACAAAGTTTTGATAATTTGTATGTTGTTTTTTTGGGATGTGCTACATAGTTAATCATTATAAAACATAAACAGTAGTAACCTTCATCTCCAATAGCTATGCTCTATACACCTTATACGATTTTTTTTTACTTATAATTGATCTCTATAGGTAGTTATGTCACCACCATTCGAGTCTTGCAAGTAATCATGATCACCCATTTTTCTAGGTTTTATCAAGTATTGCAACAAAAATGCAATTCCTAAAACCAAGGCAACCACTGCCACTATAATGTAAATAACCCCTAAACTCATGTTTCTTCCTCCGAATATGGTGTTTGTAGTTATCACTATGCTCTTGGACCCACCAAATATTTCAACAGGGTAGTTCATTTTAATACTGATTTGATAAATACCACTAGACATTGATTGAGTGGTATTTTGTCCATATAACTTATAAAATGAAGGTAGAGCCGCAGTTCTCATCCAGTTTTGCAAATGTTCCCAGGTTTGTAAATCGGGCATATTGTCTTTTGTATAACCATTGGGGTACATCTCATCCCAATTTGGTGGGGGGACTACTTCGTCTGGTGAATACTGTGTCTTTTTAAACTTGTGACTACGATCCAGTGGCCAAGATATTCCTTTATCGCTAAATATATAAGTTTCGTTGTTATCACCATTCCTGGTATTCAACAACACAGGGTTGGATATGGTATCGTTGAAATAACTGTTTGCAATTAATCCACAAGGATAAATAAGTTTTTCCTCTCCATTATATACACGATGTTTCAAAGGCTTGCAGTTATCAGTAACATCATCACTTGACAAGGCCTCCCCTCGTAATTGTTCTAAATCGTAACTTTCAACATATTTACGATGATTTTGATAAAAATTCGTCAATTTGTAGTACAAGTATACTGGACCTTTCAAGTCCTGAGCAAGATTGAATTGTATTACACAGGTGTTGTTATTCTCGAAACGCCATTGAAAATTGGGGTTGGCGCTGTGACCACGGAAATGATATCGAGTGTACTTGTTAGGGATATTTTCATAACTATTCGAGGCTTCGTTACACTTGGAATAATCAACAATAAGATCCTGTACGTTGTATGTCGTATAAATTATGGCTATGCCTAGCGGAGTGAATATTATGGCTATTAATATCAATAATGGTATTACTGACTTTGGTGTTAATATTGGTTGCCAGGCTTTCAATCGTTGTTGTCTGAATGCAGTATTAGGAGGCTTTCTTGATTTATGAATAGAGCTGGTAGGATCATTGTTCAAAATGTCATCATCATCCTCATCTTCTGAAGACCTTCTTTTGCGCAAGAAATTCATGATGGTGGAGGTTACTTTCTTGATGATAGTTAAATGGTGGGCTGTACCAAATTGTCAAAGAAAATACACAGAGAAGAAAAAAAAAACATAATAATAAACCAACAAATATTGACCACGATTACACGAAAATTCTAAAACACGGGTCGTGTTAAATTTACGTTCTCTTCTTCATCATATAAAATGCAACCACGAAATGATTATTCGGTGGAGATACACGACTAAATGTAAAGAAATAAGCCAAAGAATCTACTGTTCGATAGAAGATGATAAAACGCTTCATAAGAGGAAGTTCCAGTGCTTGATCTGTTGGTAAGGAGTAATAGTGGATAAAGAGTAAGTTAGTTGTAGATATAGTCGATTGTAAGAATCATACCAATACTATAGTTGAGGTTACATATGTGAATAAATAGACTATTCTATATCAATTGACTGTTTAGAGTCATCAAGTGGGTTGATAATTTGGTAAAATGACTACATTTTTACTTCTGTTGAGTATTTTTGTAGATGAATTTTTTTCAACTAAAACTGTTGCGAAATGAATGCTAAAAATAATATACCAGGAACTTTGTGAATAAAGAGCCATACTGATTGACAAACTTTTCTCAAAAATGTAAAACAATCTCCAAAACTCTCTGCAAATCATTTAACTATGATTATTCAAATTGTTGTACTTGGTACAACATTTTACTTGTGACCAATAATTCAAAATGAACTTTTGAGTTGGAAATCTCACCAGCAAAATTCTAGGCATTTCTCATACTCAGTGAAGAATCACTTGTAATTACACAAAAGCCTATAAAACTATTGCAACTGTATCATGATCTACTTAATTAACAAGTTACAAAAACAATATTTTCAGTTAAGTAGGAGGCGACCAGGTTCTGAGACACATTTATGATCCACTTAAAACTAACTCGTGCCATTTTTGTTGAATGTATTTGATGAAGACCATTCCGCTAACGGGAATTTGATTATCCGTGAGATATTTTTTTTTCTTTAAAAGTTGGCAAAATTTCAAACTTGTCGAGCACAAATTAACAGCTGCAACCACTATTAGAAGTTCTTCAAATTTGTAAATTTGGGGCCCGTTTGAAACAAATGAATAAAGACCATCCAACTCTTGACACTCAAAAGTCGGTAGAAATCGGTTTGTCAAAATTATTCATGAGCGAAATAGCCTCATCATCAGATGGCACCACTATGACAGACCCAAGGAAAAAAGTAATACAAGTACTAAAACCACATTGCTTCGGCATTGACTTTCCTATTTTGAATATATCATCAACGAGCACAAAAGCTATCATTTTGAAGAGATGGATCACATTCTTCTACTCTTTCTTTTGGGTTTTATTATCTTTTTCTCTTTTGAAAAGTTAATACAAATTAGAACCATAAAGTTTACAAGGAAACATAAATGAAAATCTCTAATGGGATATAGAACACAAAAGATGTACCATCAATTAGATCATTCCCAAATCTTATGAGCCTTTTTTTAACTGCAATGGTATTGATCTCATTAAAACAACGATTTTGTAATTGATAAAGTAATAAGGTTGACTTCCTCGTATCTTGCATTATTTTTGTCTATAAATAAAAAACTCAAAATATGATTACTTCTGACAGTGGCATGGAAGATTAAGACTAAAATTAACACTGATACATAGCATAAAAATGGGTTATTATCGATTACGTGCTACTTTATTGTATTCAGTAAATAGAAAACAGTTGCATAATAAAAACAACACCAGCAAAGAGAGTTAAGAAATCTGAATTTTTGTTAACTTCTATAACAAGAGTTTGGAACAATATAATTTGATCGATTGCTGTGTAGAATACGAGTGATTAATACAATAAAATGGAATTAAAGCCAGGTACCTCCAAGATAACTCTTTAGTTTCTTTCAATTGCTTACTCGTTACTGAGATCAACGATCGATACTAGAAATTCAAAGAATAAAACGAATGATGAAATAATATTGATTAATTGTGCAAAGTATCTACGTTTATGTCGATACCAGTCACCCAAAGCTATCTATAGATAAGTTGCATTGAGTATAGATCGTTAATGAATTTGATATTAAACAATATATTTTGAATAGTTAATCCTTGGAGTCTGAAAACTCGTATTAGTAATGTCTTAGTCTTTAATGCCAAAATTAATTTGTTTTCGTCACTAGAGGGTTTCGATCTGCCGAAGGGATGTGCCGTTTTTATTTTTTTAAGTTTCTTTAACAGTTTTAGTTCTTGAAATCACAAACAGATTGTAAAACTACCATTAAAAGTTGGTTTCTGTACTTGCAAAAAAAAAAAACTAACCATCCAAAGCCAAAAATATCGCTTGAAGTTTTGTACAACAATTTCATGTCTAGACAGATTAGTTATTATTCCTTCGCTAGAACTTATTTTATTCGTTTCTATATTCTTCTACTGTGGTTTATTGGTTATGTTTACTCATCCATTTTTTTTTTCCTTTTTAAAGTTTGAGAAAGGAAAAATAAAAAGCCGACAAAAATTTTTCACTCCACATTCTAATTATTCGATTCAATTTTAATGATGATAGAACCCATTGCAAATAGGGTCTATAATTGAAACACGCGTGTTGTAATATTCGATACTAACACTGATCAAGAGTTAATATAGACTCAGCTTTACTTTTATTGGGTTATTGCTAATTGATGCTATGCAAGAACATCACAACTAAAACTTTATCATCAAATCACAATTGGATTTAGTCTAACGAAAGTGATAATATAATAACCACAAAGCCAAACTTGTCTAAAAATAAGAACTAACGTTTAGCACTTTTTTTTTTTCAAATCATTCCATTTCACTAAAGTTGCTGCCACTGAAAGAGATGAGAGAGAACACATTAATTACCAACATATCATCATCAATGCCGCAGGAGTTTCAGATTTCTTGATTTGCTAAGTAAAATATGAAGACTAAAAAAGTAAGATAAAAACTTAAAAAACATAAAAAACGAAAAACGAAAAGCATAGTTTTACTTCCTATCCGATATCCCGCCTTACATATAGACTGAAAGCCTTTAAGTCATCGAAATTTTTCAAAAGAGTTGACGTCAAATTTACGATGCAGTGCAAATCATCTTGGAGATTTTGGTAGCAAAGTAAGAGTTTCAACTCGGATAGTTACCTGCCAGACTTTTAATACCAGCATTGTCAATCGAACCATCATTTATGAAAATGATATCGCTTTTGTTAAGTTTGATTGGTAATAAGATGGAAATACAAAAAGTACATAGTCATTGTGACTTGTGATTTTCGGTTTAACTTACATGTTATGAACCCTGGGCCGGTTATTCCATATATTGAAAGTGTGGTCTAGATTTTGGATATACTCATCTTTCAGTGAAAAAAAAAATGAAGATGAAAATAAATTGTGCATACAGAAATCCTAGTGTGTGTTTGTATACTTCCAAAATTCGAAGGAGTGATTTTACCATATTGAATACGAAATTGATTATTAGCTTTGCCATTTTTTGTCAAATCAAAAAAAAAGGGGGAATGGGAAAAGATGCTTTTGCCGGAGCCTCATAAATGTATAAAAGTGAGGCTCTTTCCTCCTCTCAATTGAAATGTGAAAGTTTGTTTTTTCGTTTTACTTCATCAGAATTGTTCAAACAACTACCAATTGTTAATATCAGATGCTTCAACAATTTACATTGTTATTCCTATATTTGTCGTTTGCGACTGCAAAGGCGATCACTGGTATTTTCAATAGTATTGACTCATTAACTTGGTCCAATGCTGGCAATTACGCTTTCAAAGGACCAGGATACCCAACTTGGAATGCTGTGTTGGGTTGGTCATTAGATGGTACCAGTGCCAATCCAGGGGATACATTCATATTAAACATGCCATGTGTGTTTAAATTCACTGCTTCCCAAAAATCTGTTGATTTGACTGCCGATGGTGTTAAATATGCTACTTGTCAATTTTATTCTGGTGAAGAGTTTACAACTTTTTCTTCATTAAAATGTACAGTGAACAATAATTTGAGATCATCTATTAAGGCTTTGGGTACGGTTACTTTACCAATTGCATTCAATGTTGGTGGAACAGGGTCATCAGTTGATTTGGAAGATTCTAAATGTTTTACTGCTGGTACCAATACGGTAACATTTAATGATGGCAGTAAAAAGCTCTCAATTGCTGTTAATTTTGAAAAGTCAACAGTTGATCAAAGTGGGTATTTGACTACTTCCAGATTTATGCCGAGTCTCAATAAAATTGCTACTCTTTATGTGGCACCACAATGTGAAAACGGTTACACATCTGGTACAATGGGATTCTCCACTAGTTATGGGGATGTTGCTATTGACTGTTCAAATGTACATATTGGTATTTCAAAAGGAGTAAATGATTGGAATCATCCAGTTACGTCTGAATCATTTAGTTACACTAAAAGCTGTTCATCTTTTGGTATCTCTATCACATATCAAAATGTTCCTGCCGGTTATCGTCCATTTATTGACGCTTATATTTCTCCCTCAGATAATAACCAGTATCAATTGTCGTATAAAAATGACTATACTTGTGTTGATGATTATTGGCAACATGCACCTTTCACTTTAAAATGGACTGGATATAAGAATAGTGATGCCGGATCTAACGGTATTGTCATTGTTGCTACAACTAGAACAGTTACAGACAGTACCACTGCTGTCACTACTTTACCATTCAATCCAAGTGTTGATAAAACCAAAACAATCGAAATTTTGCAACCTATTCCAACCACTACCATCACAACTTCATATGTTGGTGTGACTACTTCCTATCTGACTAAGACTGCACCAATTGGTGAAACAGCTACTGTTATTGTTGATGTGCCATATCATACTACCACAACTGTTACCAGTGAATGGACAGGAACAATCACTACCACTACAACTCGTACCAATCCAACTGATTCAATTGACACAGTGGTGGTACAAGTTCCACTTCCAAATCCAACTACAACTACAACCCAGTTTTGGTCAGAGTCATTTACTAGTACTACTACAATCACCAACTCTTTAAAAGGCACAGACTCAGTCATTGTTAGAGAACCACACAACCCTACTGTGACTACCACCGAGTTTTGGTCAGAGTCGTATGCTACTACTGAGACCATCACCAATGGTCCAGAAGGAACAGACTCAGTCATTGTTAGAGAACCACACAACCCTACTGTGACTACCACCGAGTTTTGGTCAGAGTCATATGCTACTACTGAGACAGTCACCAACAAGCCAGAGGGAACAGACTCGGTCATTGTCAAGGAACCATACAATCCTACTGTTACCACCACCGAGTTTTGGTCAGAGTCATATGCTACTACTGAAACAATTACTACAGGGCCCCTTGGTACTGATAGTATCGTTATACATGATCCATTGGAAGAACTGTCTTCTACTACTGCTATTGAGTCGAGTGATTCTAATATTTCAAGCTCAGCTCAAGAATCATCCAGTCTGGTTGAGCAGTCATCAAGTATAGTTGGATTGTCATCAAGTTCAGATATACCATTAAGTTCAGACATGCCATCATCGAGCTCAACTGGGTTAACATCTAGTGAGTCGTCTACTGTCTCAAGTTATGATAGCGATTCATCAAGTAGTAGTGAGTTATCTACATTTTCTAGTTCTGAGAGCTACTCGTCAAGTATCTCTGATACCACAAACTTTTGGGATTCTTCAAGTTCCGATTTAGAGTCCACCCTGATCACTTGGAGTTCCTCCATCGATGCACAATCTAGTCAGTCGGTACAGTCAGTATCAAACTCCATTAGCACAAGTCAGGAGACAACATCAAGCTCAGGTGAGGAATCCAATACGTCAGTCACCGATATTTTAGTGTCAAGTGATGCAAGTTCTATTTTGAACTCTGATATTTCCAGTTATTACCCATCTAGCACAATTCTGCTAAGTGACGATTTTCCACACACTATAGCAGGGGAGCCAGATAGCCGATCAAGCTCATCAATAGCATCTACTGTTGAGATTTCTAGTGATTTGGTCTCTCTTACAAGTGACCCAACAAGCAGTTTTGATTCATCTTCTAGTTTGAATTCTGACTCATCATCTCTGCCATTCAGTGACGAAAGTGATATTTCGGCTTCATCTAGTTTTTCTACATTAGTTGCCCCATCTTTTTCATTGAGTTCAAGCAGTTCATTATCTTTGATATATCCACATTATGTCAACTCAACAACATATCATGCATCGGAATCCGAAAGCTCATCTGTCGCTTCACCATCAATGGCAAGTGAGTCAGCTAATGATGACACACATACTTTGCTGGAATCTACTGACACTACATCCAGTATTGGCACAGATTCTTCTACTGTGACATTTTGTCGTCGTGATAACGGAGATGGCTGTATTGTAACAGGGATACCATCGTCTAGTATAGACAGTGAACAGACTAGTGATGTGACGACAACTTCTAGCTTTGTTGCTTCCAGCACCCCAACCTCAGCAGAACAGTCTATTACTGACAATCCAAATATCGACTCACTGCAAACAAGTGCTAGTTCTTCAACTAAATCATCAGTTTCTGTGTCAGATACAGTAGTAAATTCAATTTTATTATCTGAAACGTCAACCTTATCATCTGATGACAGTACTTCTTCGGATACCAGCATTAGCTCAACAACAAACTCAGATACTGGCAATATTAATGCTGGGTCGCTGCACACAAGTACTGCTTCCATCAAAGAACTGTCAATTCAGAAAACTGGAGTAACGTTAAGTTCCAGTTATTTGTCGACAAAATTGAGTTCTACATCAGATATTACTATTGAACTTATTACTACTGAACTTATTACTACTGAACTTACTACTATCGAAGATAACGAACCA